>Ga0067045_1002336_pt1 | contig 290898 bp, 247 predicted proteins | sample TerdegcTABiofilm_FD_59184 | JGI IMG/M metagenome (GOLD analysis project Ga0067045, IMG submission 59184) | Combined Assembly of (Gp0054472, Gp0054536) Wastewater bioreactor microbial communities from Singapore -Terephthalate degrading... | reverse complement strand
AGCGAAGAGAATTTATTTCACTGTAAAACAATAAATTAAATATCATTATTCTGAAATTTCTCCCTGTATAAAAGAAATATATTAACTAATAACATAGTTTTAATACTATGCTCATATATCATTTTATTTAATATTTTTTAAATAATATGTAAATAATTCTGGCACAGAAATTGTAGTTTATTATGCGAAGGAGATAAAAAATGAAAAAAATGAACTTAAAAAACATAAACATACTAACAACAATAGCACTACTGCTTATAGCAGGACTTACCTATGGTCAATATGTGGAGAGCTTTGAAGGACAATTCGTTCCTCCGGGCTGGTCCTCAGCCGGATGGATAAAAACCAATGGAAAAGCAAAAACAGGAAAATACTCAGCACTTTCAAAAGAAAATAATGTAAAAAAGACTGAGAATTTCCTCCAGATTAATAGTATATCAATAACATCAACTACATCCTTCAGTTTTTATCATACAGCACACGAAGGAAATAAAGGAGCAGAATTAGGAGTATATATATACAATCCGATTGTAAATAATGGCGATACAGTTTTGATAGCAACTGTAGTACCAGAATCAAAGAAATGGAACAATAAAGAAATAATTTTTCCAGTGGAATACCACGGAACAAACAATAATACAATATTATTTATGGTAGAAGAAGCAAAAAAAGGGGTGGGAAATGACAGGATATACATAGACGATGTAGGTTCAAACGGGCCATTGCCTGTAAAGATGGAAAAATTCACCTACAGTGTAACAGGTAATAATGTAAAGTTAAGCTGGAAGACAATAGAAGAGATAAATAACAAGGGATTTGAAGTAGAGCGTAATTCAGGTAATGGATGGAATAAGATAGGATTTGTAAGTGCAGACCCGGGTAAGAGTTACAGTTATGAAGATAAGAACTTACAACCCGGGACTTATCAATACAGGTTAAAGCAGATAGATTATAATGGAAATTATGAATATCATAATTTAAAAGGAGAAGTAACAGTATTAAGTCCGAAGAAATATTCAATGTCCCAGAATTATCCAAATCCATTTAACCCTGTGACATATATAAATTTTGAGGTACCACAGGCTGAATATGTAACGATATTAATATATGATATAAGTGGAAGGGAAGTTGCAACAGTATTTAAGGGATATAAAGAGGCAGGAGTACATACAGTAGAATTCAGGAGCAATTTAGCCAGTGGGATATATTACTATAAGATAGTGGCAGGTAGTTTTACAGCAACAAAAATTATGACTGTGGTAAAATAATAAGAGTTTTATCTCCTCCTTTCTCCAAGCGGTTGATGAAGTAAAATAATCAACCGCTTTTTTATTTCTTTATTGGAACTTTTTTTAAAAAAACTATTTAAAATAATAACATACCAAAGAAATGAAAAATAATAATAATTCTGATAGTTTAAATATTTACATCAATTTAATTATAGTAATTTTCTTTTTAATATTTCTGCAAGGTAAAAATATTAATGCAAATAATATAACTTTAGATACTAATAAATTAATTACAAAATCAGAAATACAAAACCTTATCGATACATTGTATGCTGAAACGAATAATATTGATTCTGTATTAAAAGCAAATAATATACTTGATTCTCTTGATTTATTACAAAATAACTCAAGGGGCTTAAACCTTGAAGATAGTCAAACAGAAATAGAATTTTTCACAGATTCATCAGGACATAAGCAATTAAAAATTATAGTTACAGGAGTTTTATCAGACTTTCTTTTAAGCGGGGTCAAGAAAATTGAAATTAAAATTAATGATAATAAACAATTTAAGAATAACTTAGAAACCCCAAAAGAAAAAATAAAAAATGAATTTAATGAAGATATTAAATTTGATTTTGAGAAAATGTCAGATGAGGAAATTAAAAATTATTTAAAAGCTCATCACAAAGAAAATCTCAATGAGGAACAAATAGAAATATCAAGAGAAAATGGAAATATTATAATAATAATTAAAAAAGAAAAAAGTAAAGAGAATTAATAAATCATTTTAAAAATAACAAAATATTTTTCGGGGCAATTATAAAACATTGAACTTTGTAATTCCTATTAATATCTTTATCAAAAAAGTCTTATGATGCCTAAAAAATCCCTAATTGGTAAGGACACATTAAGATTAATAGAAATGTGCGCAATAATACTTGAAAATCAGGGGAAATATTCAGAGTCAGATTTATGTAATTATTTTAATAATATCAGTCCTCAATCTATAAGAAGGGATGCGAGTATTTTAAGAAGTATTGGGGTTCAGATACATTCAACAAAAGGAAAGTATTATATTTATAGTATGCCTGATGAAGTATTAAATGGTTTTATTAATTTATATCTTTCATATAGCAAGCATGAAACCATTAAAAGTTTAAAATTGCTGAAGAAAAAGTTTGGAGAAAAAACATTAAGCATTTTTGTTAAAATTGTAAATTCAATTAACAATAAAATAGAAATTATCCTTGAATACAAAAAAGCTGACTCAAACACAATTAATCAGAAATATATTCTGCCTCTATCAATAATCAGAACATCAAGAAGTATTTATCTTCTCGGATTAGAAAATAATGAAGATAATACAATTAAGATTTTCTCGTTTGATAAAATAAATGATATAAAATTTACTAACCGAAAAATTAATATTAAAAATTTACCGGACTTAACAGAATATTTCAAAACAGTATGGGGAATATATGTTGGGGGAAATATTTATAAGGTGAAAATTGAATTTCCTAAGGAAATAGGAGAAAATATAAAGGATAACATTTATATTGAAACTCAGAAAATATATTTACAAGATGAAAAATATATCTTAGAAATGAATGTAAGAATTTCCAATGAATTAATTTCCTGGATAATGGGTTGGGGAAAAAATGCAAAAGTTATTGAACCCAGAGAATTAATTGACATAATAATTTCAAAAGCAAATGAAATAATAAAAATTTATAAAACTAAATAATATAAAATGAAAAAATTAATTTTAACAGCTTTAATTTTAATCTGTAATACCTTATTGTTAGGGCAGGATAATCCCCTTTTAAGCCCATACGAAACCCCCTTCAACGTTCCACCATTTAACAGAATTAAGACAGAACATTTTTTACCAGCGTTCAAAGAGGCTATACTTCAGCAGGAAAAAGAGATAGAGAAAATAGTCAGTAATTCTGCTATCCCGACATTTAGTAATACAATTGAAGCTCTTGAAAACAGCGATATCCTTTTATCAGAAATTGCTGCAGTATTTTATAATATGCTATCAGCGAATACGAGCAAAGAACTTCAGGAATTAGCTCAGGAAATTGCTCCTTTAATTTCTCAACACAATGATAAAATTTTACAAAACAAAAAATTATTTGAAAGAATTAAATATGTATATGATCGACGCTCGGAATTAAATCTCCCCACTGAAAAAAAGACATTATTAGAAGAAACTTATAAAAGATTTATAAGAGGAGGAGCAGGTTTAGATGAAGAAAAACAGAAAAGATTAAGAGAAATAAATGAGAGATTATCTATTTTAAGTTTAAAATTCGGAAGTAATTTACTTGCAGAAACAAATAATTTCAAACTTATTATAGAAAATAAAGAAGACCTCGCAGGTTTACCAGAAAATGTGATTGCATCAGCATATGAGACAGCTCAAAAGAATGGATTTGAAGGTAAATGGATGTTTACATTGCATAACCCAAGCATTATGCCTTTTTTACAATATGCCGATAAAAGAGAATTAAGAGAAAAAATTCTAACCGCTTATATGAATAGAGGAAATAATAACAACGAATACGATAATAAAGAAATAGTTGCAGAAATAATAAAATTAAGAATAGAAAAAGCAAATTTGCTTGGCTACAATACACATTCAGAATTCCGACTTGAAGAAACAATGGCAAAAGCACCTGAAAATGTATATAAACTATTAGATCAACTCTGGATACCGTCAATAAAAACTGCTCAAAAAGAAGCAGAAGATTTGCAGAAATTAATAGATAAGGAGAATGGAAACTTTAAACTTCAACCCTGGGACTGGAGATATTATACAGAAAAATTAAGGAAAGAAAAATATAACCTGGATGAAGAACAACTTAAACCTTATTTTGAATTAAATAGAGTAAAAGAAGGTGTATTTAAAGTTGCAAATATTTTATTTGGCTTAACTTTCAAACTTAGGACTGATATACCGAAATACAATGAAGAAGTTCAGACTTATGAAGTATTAGATTCAGATGGTAGTCATATTTGTATTTACTATCTTGATTTTCATCCACGTTCTAACAAACGCGGCGGAGCATGGATGAGTAATTACAGAGAGCAGTATATTTATAAAGGTAAGAATATAACTCCAATAATTACAAATGTTTTTAATTTTACCAGACCAACGAAAGATATGCCGGCATTATTAACTTTCGATGAAGTAGAAACTATGTTCCATGAATTCGGGCATGCATTACACGGAATGTTATCAAAATGTCAATATAAAAGTATTTCAGGAACTAATGTATCTTTAGACTTTGTGGAATTACCATCACAAATTATGGAAAACTGGGCTACCGAACCTGCTGTTTTAGAGTTTTATGCGAAGCATTATCAAACAGGTGAGAAAATTCCGGATGAACTATTAAAAAAACTGGAAGAAAGTTCAAAATTCAATCAAGGGTTCATTACGACAGAATATCTTGCAGCATGCTATTTAGATATGGCATATCATACTCTTACCAATGAATTGACTGAAGATATTTTAACTTTTGAAAGAAATACTATGAATAAAATTGGCTTAATAAATGAAATTCTTCCAAGATATAGGACAACTTATTTTAATCATATTTTTAATTCCGGATATTCATCCGGATATTACAGCTATATCTGGTCACAAGTACTTGATGCAGATGCGTTTGAAAAATTCAGGGAAGATGGTATCTTCAATAAAACAACGGCAGAATCTTTTAGAAAAAATATTCTTGAAAAAGGTGGTTCAGAAGATCCGATGGTTTTATATATAAGATTTCGTGGAAAAGAACCCGATATTAAACCTTTACTTAAAAGAAAAGGTATGGAATAGTATTAATTGTATCAGTTCAACAATTCTGAAATTGAATATTTTGAATTACTAATAACTCTTTTATATAAATCACTTATTTTATATATTTGAATTTTATTATATTTATCTTGAACAATAAAATTAATAATTTTATCTTTATTTTTTATAAAATATCAGATACACCCATAGAAAGATAGATATGCAAAATTCCAGAGAGTCATTGAAGAAATTAATTCAAAAGGGAAATAATATTTTTAAAGCTAATATTAATTTTAATCGGTTTATTCAGAACAAGTTCATAATAATTATTAATTTATAATATGTCTCAAACTAAAAACAAGGATATTACTGAGAATATAAATGAAAGCACATTAACGAAGTACTTAATCATTTTTCTGAAGCACTGGAAAGTAATTACCTTTACTACTTTAGCGGTTGGAATAATAATGGTTATTTTTGCTTTTTTTGTAATAAAACCTGAATATCTTTCAAGCACAATAATAAAAGCATCCGGTAAAACATCACTTGGATTAGGAGGATTACTTTCAAGTGCAGGAATTCCTGATTTAGGAGGTTTTGAAGAATTAACAGGAAGTGTAATGAATAAGGAACTTGCATTATATGAAGAGATTCTACAAAGCAGGAGATGTCTCGAAGAAGTAATAAAAAAATATGATCTTATGAAAGTGTATAATTATAGATTTATGCAAGACGCAATTAAAGATTTCAGAGAAAATAAAACATACGTAACAAAAAATTTAAAAGCCGGGACAATAGAAGTAGGAGTATTTGATATAGATCCTCAAAGAGCAAAAGAAATTGTTGAATATATGATAGAATTATTGAATTCGATAAACATTGAAATGAATGTTCAAAACGCAAAAATAACAAGAGAGTTTATTGAGGGTCGTTATAAAGAAATTAAAAACGATTTAAAAAAAGCGGAGGATTCCCTCAAGTACTTTCAGGAGAGATATGGTTTTGCTCCTGATATCGTTACAAAAACTGTAGTCCAATCTACAGTTCAATTAGAAGCAGATTTAGAGTCAGAAAAAATTAAATTAGAATTACTTAGAAAAGCCTTATCCCCTGATGAAGCTGAAGTTAAACTTCAGGAAGCGAAAATCGCAGAAATGAAAAAGGAATTAGAAAACATAAAAAAGTCAAACGATAAAACAAGCAGTCTTAGATTAAAGGATGCTCCGGATGTTGTGCTAAATTATTTGAGACTTACAAGAGATGTAGAAATTCAAAATAAACTTTTAACATATATCATACCAATTTACGAACAAGCTAAGATAGAAGAGAAAAAAGAAATGCCAAGTGTAATTGTTTTAGATTATCCATCGTTACCGGAATATAAGAAAAGACCTAAAAGAATAATACTGGTTGCCGCAGGTATGTTAGCGACTTTTGTGCTATTGAATATTTCATTTATTTTGTATGAAATATATATAAAGAACCTTCTCTCTACGATAAAAAAAGTAAGAGATAAGTGACAGAAATTACCCGCACAGAAAATTTTTGGCGAAAAGTGTTTTTCGCATTTGTGTTTTCTTGCATAGTAATTTTAAATTATGCAATAGTTACAAATTCAAAACCCTTATTATTTTTTGTAATAGTAAGTCAGATTGCATTAATACTATTTTTTACATTCAAGAAATATTTTCTTGAAATATTTATATTATCCTTATTTTTCACAAAAGTTATTTATTGGCCATTAAGATTATACTTTGTTTTAATAATAGCCCCCTTTGTCATATTTTTTTATCTTACTTACAGAAAAGACGAAATTTTTAACCAACTAAAATTACCGTTTTATATTAAAATTTCTTCCGCATTTCTCATTATTGCTGTTTTTATATCAGGAATTTTTACACCATACTCATCACTTCAAACAATTTATTTCAGTTTTATTTTCCTTATCTTTCTTTTTACCGGATTTGTAATATTTAAGTCTATAAAAAGTTTTGATCAAATAAACAAAATTTTAAAAGCATTTATAATTGGAACTTTCCTTGCCGGAATCACAAAAATAATTGCTATAATTAACACTGGGTTTTTGCGTGCATTAGGCAGTGCTGAATATTTTTATATGGAATTTACCCCTATTGCTTTACTGATAATTTTTTTTCTCTATTATGTGAGCGGATATCCGGATTTAAAAATAATTTTAATCTCTATATTTCTTTTTCTTACGATGATTGCGGACCAATCAAGGTTTGCCTGGTTAGGATTAATTTTATCTTTAACTTATGGAGTAATTATTTCTTTTATATTGTCTCCTGAAATAAAAATATTTATTAAGAAAAAATTTCCTGTCTTTGTAATTGTTGCTATTATTGCCATTGGTTCTCTTTTTGCAATCGGATTAGATAAAATTATTTCCACAAGAATTTCTGAGGTTCACTTTGAATTTTTTCAAAGAACAGATTTACCGGAAGACCAAGTTGTTAGTAACTCTTTAGAATCAAGAATATTAATCTGGATAACAGCATATAATACATTTCTTCAACATCCTTTAACAGGAGTAGGTTATTTTATGTTTTTAGAAGTATCTGAGAATTATAATGTTTTTCCTGATTTCGTTTATGATTTATACATTGCCAAATGTGATGCACACACAACTTATTTTAATTTTCTTGTTGATACAGGTTTAGTAGGATTGTCTGCTTTTTTGATTTTTTCTATTATTATTTACATAATATCTTTTAAAGCAATAAAAATATCGCCCAAAGAAAATAAGACAATATCAATCATATTAAATGTTTTAATATTTCATATGTTATTTAATAGTATTTATTCTGGTTCTTATAACTTAGTACCATCGGCTTTCTTCTTTTATTGTATATCCGCATCAGTAGTTGCAAACTATTTATTATTAAAACAAAAAAAAACAAAAACCTTAATTGAAGAGAATATTAAAAAAATAAGAGAAAATTTATAAATAAAATTTCCGGTGTGTTTTGAAGGAAAAGAAAATATTGAAATTGAAGATGATGTTTCTATTAATGCTTTTATTCATATCCGGGAACAGGAAGGAATAAAAATCGGAAATAGGGTAATGATTGCAACTCATACTATTATTACAAGTTTAACTCACGATTATAATCTTGAAAATATGCGATTTGCTCCTGCTATAACAAAAGAAGTAATAATTGATAATGATACCTGGGTCGGGTTAAGGGTTATTACAATGCCTGGTGTAAAAATCGGGAAAGGTGCAGGTTCAGTTTTTACTAAGGATATTCCGGCTTATGCAATAGTTTCCTGCATACCTGCAAAAATAATTAAATACAAAGAACTTGATTCAAAAAATAGTTCTATATAAAAGCTCTCTAACGGGAATAATTCAGCTAATCATTGCAACCTTATTAACTCTTTTTGCAATAAGAGTATTTGTTTCATATCTTGGATATGAAAGGTATGGAGTCTTTTCAATAATAACAATAATAGGTAATCTAAATATATTTACAAATTTAGGGTTAAATACTGCTCTTATTAGATTTATATCAGAACAAGGGAATAATAAAGAATCAGGGTATGATATATTAGTAGCAATTTCAATTCTTATTTGTATTCTAACTCCTTTTACGATAGTATTATATCTATTAAGTTCAGTAATACTTATTAATTTTTTTAATATTCCCACTCATTTATATTCAGAAAGTGTTGAATTGTATAACTTTATGCTTATTGCTAACTATCTTGTATTAATTGGACAACTTTTCACTTCAGTTATAGATGCTTTACAAAAAATATACATAACGAATTTATTGCAAATTTTATACAACTTTTTATATTGGGGAGGAATTTTTCTAACAATTTTATTGGGATTTTCTCTCCCATCAATAGGATTCTCGATTACAATTGCTTCTTTACTTTGGTTTATTATTTCGGTGTTAACTTTCAAAAAACTTTGGGGAAAAATAGTTTATAGTGGATTAATAAACAACTTTTTCAGAATATTAAAAAAACAATTATCTTATAGTATTAAAATTTATATTTCAAGTGTAATTAATTTTTTCTATGAACCATTAACTAAAATAATAATATCAAAACTTTTCGGAGTTAAAGAAGTAGGGTATTTCGATATTGCATTAAAAATAAGAACTCAGCTCTGGAGTTTAATTGGGAAAGCATTATATCCTTTACTGCCGTTAATAGCGAGTCTAAAAGATGAAAAACAAATAGGATTTATAGTAAACGATATAGAACAAAAACTTTTCTATGTAGTATTGCCGATAATTTCAATAATGTTAATATGTACATATAGTTTTGTTAATATCTGGTTGGGAAGTGAGGTGTTTATAATAACAATTAGTATAATTATTGTTGTCTGTTCTTATATTATAGGAAGCAGCACTGTAATACCTAATTATTATTATTTAATGACAAGACAGGTAAATAAAACAATTATACTTCAATTTTCAAATGCCGTTGTAAATATAATTTTTATTTTTGGGTTATATAGTTACATAGGATATTATTCAATACTTATAGGTTTTTCATCTGCTATTTTTACATCATTCATATTATCATTATATTATCAAAATAAGTTTTTAAAAGGATTTATTTTTAAAAATTTTAAACAATTATTTAAATATATATTCATTTTAATTTTAGTAACAGGTATAGGTTATATTCCAAATTTGATTTCTGACAATGACATACTCAAAATTATAATTGCACCAGCAATTATTATTCTCTCAACAATTTTATTTTACAGAATTTTCAAAATATTTACTTATGAGGATATAGAAAGATATTTTGAAAAAAATGAAAGAATTAAATTAATCCTGAAAAAAATTTTACTAAGTTAATTGTGAAGAAAAAAATCTCAATAGTAACACCATCATATAATCAAGGGAAATTTATTTTAGATTGTATAAACTCCGTTAAAAATCAAAATTACGATAATATCGAACACATTATCGTTGATGGGGGTTCTACTGATTCTACCTTAGAGATACTAAATAAAACAGATGGTATAAGATGGATTTCGGAACCTGACAAAGGACCAGCAAATGCAATAAATAAAGGTTTCAAATTAGCAACCGGTGAGGTTTTAAATTGGTTAAACTCAGATGATTATTTTGAAGAAAATGTTATTGGCGATATAATGAATATTTTTAATTCCAGACCAGAGGTTAAGATAATTTCAGGAAACATAAATTTTGTAGATGAGAATAAAAATTTAATTGTAGAAACAAAGTCTAATGAGATGATACTCGAAAATTTGATTCATAAAAGTGCAGATATAATCAGACAACCATCTACATTTTTTGATAAAGACCTATTCTGGAAGGTAGGAGGAATAAATGAAAATTATAAATGTGCTTTTGATTATGACCTTTTTATAAGGTTATTTAAAGAATCTGAACCACTATTTTTAGATAAATTAATTGCATATACAAGAGATTACTCAACAACGATATCCAGAAAATTTGTCGGTAAGCAGGGATGGGAAATAATCAAAGTTGCTTTAAAAAATGGTGGTAAAATATACGATAGAATAATTTTACACAATTTTTTTAGAAAAGTATTAGGAATTAGATAAAATTATGAGATTAAATTACATATTACCTTCGTGGATTAAGGCAGGTGGTTTCAGAGTAGTAATTGAATATGCAAACAGATTACAAGATAAAGGTTATGATGTGAAATTATATTATCCGCAAAGAGGTTATGATTTTTACAAAGGCCAATTTAAACCGATATATAAATTAAAAAGAAAAATTAGTTTAATTCTTGGAAGAGAAAGAAAATACGGTTATGATATGTATAACAATAAAGTTGAGGTGATTGAGGTTAAAAAAATTAATGACAAAAATATCAGAGATGCCGATTTTACAATAGCAACTGCCTGGCCAACGGCTTTTGATGTTTTAAAGCTGAATAAAAAGAAAGGTAAAAAAATCTATTTCATACAAAATTATGAAGCTTATTTAAATTCAAATAAAAAGTTAGTTGATTTATCTTATAAACTCCCTTTGCACAAAATTACGATATGTACTATTTTAAGGGATTTCTTATATAAAAATTTTTCTGCTCAATCTGAAGTCATATTAAATGGGATAAATTTTGAAATATTTGACCAAAAATATAATAAGTCAAACAATGATAAATTAAAATTACTTTTTATATATTATCCCATAAAAGTAAAAAATATGGAACTTGCTTTAGAAGTTGTAAAAAAAATTAATAATAAATATCCTGAGCTGGAAATTAACTCTTTTGGTTTTCATAAAGATGAAAATATACCAAACTACATAAATTTTAATTTAGACCCGGATGATAATACAATTGTTAAATTATATAATGATGCAGATATATTTTTATATACAAGTAAATTCGAGGGTTTTGGATTACCCCCTGCTGAAGCAATGGCATGTAAAACTGCAGTTGTTACATCAAATGTTGGAGCAGTGCCGGATTTTGCAGAAAATATGAAATCAGCAATAATCATAAATAATTTTAACCCTGATGAATATGTTAATGCTATAGAATTACTAATTAAGGATAATAACTTACGAAGAAAAATCGCTGAAAATGCATACAAAACAGTCAGAGAAAAATTAAATTGGGAAAAATCTGTTGAAAAATTTGAAGATTATTTAAAAAGGTTGAGTTAATGAAGGAACTTTCAATAGTAATAGTAAATTATAATACTACTGATTTGATTAGCAGTTGTATAAAATCCATTAAATTAAATACTGAACTTAAAAACTTTGAAATAATAGTTGTTGATAATAATTCAGAAGACAGAAGAATTGAAACAGTTGCCAAAGAGTATCAGGATGTCCGATTTATTTTTCTTGATAATAATTATGGTTTCGGAAAAGGATGCAATATAGGCGTTCAACATTCAGAAGCGGAATATGTATTATTTTTAAATCCGGATATTGAAGTTAAAGATTACTCTATTAAAATACTTCTCGATTATATTAAAACTCAGAATAATGTAGCGGCTTGTTCAGGGATTTTAGTAGATGAAAATAATAATGTTTTATATTCTTACAACGATTTCCCGGGATTATTATGGGAATTTCGTGAAGCTTTTGGTATATTCTTAAAGTCAAAAATTAAAAAATTAACTTCCAGAAAAGAAATAAAAGAAAAAATACCTTTTGAAGTTGATTGGTTTCATGGAGCCTGTATATTAGTTAAAAAAGATATCTTTTTAAAAGTCGGAGGATTTGATGAAAATATTTTTCTATATTATGAAGATGTTGACTTACAAAAGAAAATAAAAAGTCTCGGATATAAAATAATATGCATTCCTTCAGCAAGTTTTTTTCATCTGGAAAGAGGAAGTGTTAGAGAAGGTGAAGCATATAAGTTATATTATTATTATATGCATATTAATAAGTTATATTATTATAAGAAATATGGTATGAATTTTAAAATAACCATTATTCGCTTTATGTATATATTGGGTTCTATCATAAAAATCTTTTCGTTAATATTTCGTCCCAATTTATGGAAAGTATTTTCAAAAAGACTTCAACAGTATAAAATAATTATCAGTATTTATTTAAATCGCAAGATTAGAATTGATGGACAAAATTCTTAATATTTATTTATTATCAAGTCACTGGACTCATTCACATAGAAAAATATTCGTAAAGAATATATCTAAAAGGTTTGGGGAAACATTAGTGGTTCAGGACCCTGTATCTTTTACAGTAAATTTATTCCACAAATTCAAAGAAAGATTATGGAATTACATCACAGGTAAATTAAAACCAACTTACATTGAAGATAATATTTTGTTATATACTCCACTGGTAATTTTCCATCGGGAAATTTGGAAGAAGTTTAAATTGCTTTTTCTTCTTGATTCGAAATTATTATCATATCAGATTAATAAGCTTGTAAAAAGAAAATATTCGGATTATAAAATAAATTTATGGATATACTCACCACTAAATTATTATTTAACTAATTTTATTAAATATGATAATCTTATATATGACTATTATGATGATTTAGAACTTGATTATTCAGGATGTGAAGTAATTTCAAATATAGAATTGAATAAAAAGCTGGTTCCTAAATGCGATTTGGTTATTTGTATTTCTGAATATACTTGTAATAAAATGCTAAAACAGAACAAAAATTCTATTATTACCGTTAGTGGATATGATGCAACAATTTTTTCTAAAAAAATAAACTCAAAAAAAACTGATATTGACCATTTAGATAAACCAATAATCGGGTATTCAGGAGTGCTACGAGTTTATATAGACTTTGAGATACTTAAATATATTTTAGAAAATTCAGATTACTATCTGGTATGCATAGGATATATTGACAGAACTTTTAAAAAAGAATATCAAATATTGAAGCAATATAAAAACTTCATTCATATTGATTATAAACCAATCACAGAAATTCCATACTATGTAAAAAAATTCAATGTTGGAATTCTTCCCTATAAAGATAACAATTTTACTAAAAGTGTTTATCCGTTAAAATTCTTTGAATATATGGCGATGGATATACCGATTGTATCTTCACCATTACCAGAACTAAAAAACTATAGTAATATAATAGGCTATTCCACATCAAAAGAAGAATTTCTTGAAAATTGCATAAAAGCCATACAGGGAAATTTCAATCCTTTTATCAAAGAGTATAAAAAAATCATAGAAGAAAATTCATGGGATAAAGTCTTTGATAAAATCGAAGAGAATATTATAAATATTTACAAAGAAAAAGGAATAATATAATTTAAAAATATTTTATATTAAATATATCTCCCAATGTTTTCCATATCTCAAGATAATATGAAATAGCAAAATAAATCCATATATAAGAAACACATTCCCAAATAAGATAATCCTACTTTTTAAACATTATTACTCTTATAGATTTTGTAAGGTGAGTAATAGAATTGGGAAATGCAATAGTATATTTTAAACATACTTTAATATATCATTTTATGAAACTACCATAATTATGTTAAAATTATAAAGTTAATTATTAAGTTGGAAATGAATTATAATTAATATATATTATATTTTAACTTAAATTAACAAAAATGAAAAAGTTATTGTTTATCTATTTAGTTGTATTTTCTTTTATTTTTGGTTGCAGTTCTAAGAAAGACACTGAAATTGCAACAGAGGATTTGAAAAATACAAGATGGAAATTAATGGAATTAAATTCACAACAAATAACAGGCTTAAAGAATGATATTTACATTGTCTTCAATATAAATAACAATGAATTCAAAGGCTTTGGAGGGTGTAATGAAATTTTCGGATATTATGAATATGATGGAAAGTTATTAAAGCTAAGCTCTATTGGTAAGACAAAAATTAATTGCACAGATGGGGAAGATAAATACGAAGATAGTTTTATGAATGTATTAAAATCTTTTGATAAGCATAAAATAATCCAAAAGAATTTATATCTGTATAAAGGGGATAAAATTATTGCTAAATTTGAAGCTACTTTCTTATAATTTTATCATAATATAAATAAAAAGGGCTGATTTAACAATCAGCCCTTTTTTATTTCGCAAATTAGAATCACTAATTACTTAATTAAGACCATTCTCTTTACATCAGTGAATGTACCTGAAGTCAACTTATTAGAAGTACACTCCACTTGAAAGTGAAGAAGCATCAAAGTCAAATGAATAATAACCAGCTTCCTGAGTTTCATTGACAAGTGTTAATACTTCTCTACCCAATATATCATAAATCTTTAACGTTACAAAACCCTGTTTTGGTATCGCATAGTTTATCTTTGTAACCGGATTAAATGGGTTTGGATAGTTTTGAGAAAGTTCATACTCGGTCGGTATATTATTGTTTTTCTGTTCTAACCCTGATGTAAAGTTAAAGGTAATTCTGATATTCGGTCTATTTGTATAAGATGATGATGGAGATGTTATTTGAGTACATCCATCACCAGAGCTTAAATCAGAATGATTATGTTTTAATTGATTTAATGAATTCACTGTACCATATACAATTGAGTTTGATGTATAGCTACTATTGTTAAAGCAAATTTCGATTGCAAGATTATTACCAGTCCATAAGAATGGTGTTTGTAATTGAATATCCTGCCATCCTGTACCTGGGACAGTATATGTGCCGGAATATACAAGAGTTCCACCAGTCATAAATCCAGTTAAAGAAGTTGCAGTTGTATTTTGCATGAATATCTTAAATCCTTGCATAGCCTGTGATGCAGCGCTTGTTACATTAAAACCAATATGGGTAACATAGCCAGTCGGAGGAGGATTATTTCCTGCGTTAATTTCTGCTGCTGTATATAACATCGTCGTTCGTGAATCCATATAGAAAGTATAGAATGGATATCCACAGGATTGAGTACCATTACCAATATAGAATACATTCTGTCCAATGATAACATTAATTGTATCATTCGTTGAGATTCCAAGATTACCAGCTAAATTAATATATAATTTACCAGCGTATCCGGACGGAGTATTAGGAGCAGAACTTACAGTAAAGTCCTTCTTTACAGAGTCGCCTCCGGCAATATTTCCATAAGTTGCTGTTCCTGAAACAATAGTAATGTAAGGATCATTCTCGGTTAATGTACCCACAACATTATTAACCTGAGATGAACCATTATTTTTAGCAGTCACTCTAACTTTTACTGTTTCGCCCGGATCCCATCTGCCATTATTATTACCCATTGAATCAATGATTGCAAATCCTCCATATTTTAGAACAGGTGCATGAGCAATAATATTGAAATAACTTGTCCAGGTATTTGTACCACTTGTAACCGTTAATGTAAATGAAACATTTCTGTTATCCGGAATATTGTTTGCTACATTATAAGTAAATGCATTATTGACAAGTACTGAGTCACCGGCATTAATTGTTCCATAATTTTCTGTAGAGTCAGTAACTGTAATATATGGATCAGTTGTAGTTAATTTTACAACAGTATTTGTAGCAGCAGCAGACCCAACATTCTTTACTCTAAGGTTAAGTTTATTAGTTTCTCCATAATCCATTAATCCATTACCGTTCCCAAGAGGTGCGGCATCATTAATTGTATGACTATGATATGTAACATAGGGTCCGGTTGCCGGAATAACATTAATGCTTCCTTCCCATCTAAAGTAATTCTGTTTCGTAGCAACAACTTTGATAACCTGTCCCGGAACTTGAGTACCCGGGATCGTAATATTTTGTGGTGAACCGGTTGCGGTTGCAGTTCCAAGTATTTCATTATTCAAGGTCAATGCAACAAAAGCTCCGGCAGTTGCGGTTACGCTAACTGTTGTCTGGCCTGCTAAAATTGCAGTTGGAATATTTACAGATAACGTTTGAGGAACTTCTGAATATAATGTTAAGAAAGCATCACCAAACATATGATACAATCTATAAGTTACAAGTTTATCTCCTGTGTTATAGGGCCAGTTAGAATACATCAGGAAATACCTGCCAGCAGCAGCACCAAATGCTGGTTTTAAGCCTCTTTGTGGTATATTAGATATCATAGTATCCGGCATAAAATTTGGCCACATATTATCATACATTCCCCAGCAATAGGTATCATTAACAAACGAATACGATACTTCTGATGGTGCTACCGCTCCTACTGCACCTGCATATTGTCCATTATACATATGCCGGATGAATCTTTCAACAAGACAATCACCTGAAGCATATTGGTAAGCACCTGTTTGACAGTTAATTGAATATACGAAGGTCATTTTATTTGCATTTGTCAACTGGTCAACATTAGAATTTGAATAAGCAGGTTCGCCCCAAGCTGTATATGCTCCATGGTCTCTATGTTGTAACATAAATGCACCGCTGTTGATACCATTATTAACCATCGCAGCGGTTCCACCACTCCAACCACCAAGTGAGTCAGGTGTTAAAGGTATATAATACCTTCCTGCCGGACCAAAATATGCAACAACCTGAGCAGTATTTGTTGCGGTTGACCAGGTGCTACCGGGGCTTCCTGAATAAATAGCATTTACTCTTAATGGTAATTTACTATATATTTTTCTCCAAAAGCCACCGACAATCTCTGAACATAATTGGAACCATCTTTCTGTCTGCCATCCAAGAGCTGTAATTGGATTGTTATAATAATTGGCTGCCGTTACCGGGTATCGTTCATAATATAACTGCTTACCAACTAATTTCTGTAAATCAGCTGTTGTGGAAGCAACAATTCTTGAAAATATAATCTCTGGCATTTCATCATTATTTACATCTGCATAATAGTTATCCGAAGGGAAATTCGGATATGATGCAGGGTGTGTTCTCAATAATGAAATAATCTGAGTATTAGCATCTGAGCCATAATCACCAAGTAAACATACGGCAGTTGGTTTTATTTGCCATGTATTATAGGCATTAGTAACCCAATTTTTTATTGCATCTACAGTATTACCACCAATTTCTGAAAGTGATACGACTGTTGTTTTTATCCCCTGCTCAGTTCTGAATTTTTTTAATGAATCTGCCCATGCTGCATGGTCTGCACTATTAGGTCTTATAATTACATATTCATATCCAGTTAAATTTTCAACATCAATTTTATCAAAATCTACTTTTGGTAACATTTCGTAATTTAAAAACACATCCTGTAATATTGGCTCAAACCATCTGCTTCTGTATGAAACATCACCAAACTGCCCATTACCTCCAACAAATGTTAATTCGACTTTCATATCTCGGTAAATCAATAATTCTTTAGTTACAGGGTTGTACTGGAAAGGAGTAATACCAACTATAACTGCATCTACTCCTCTGACATTCATTCTGTCAGATATTCTAACAGGGCTTTCCGGATAGTAGGCATTTCTGCTGTAAACTTCCATGTTCTTTTCTCTTACAAGAGGTCTCGGGTCATTATCCAATGGAAGTACGGGGGCAGGTGCAATTTCTACATTTTGTATTTTCTCAACTCTTGAAGATACTATTCTCCAACTGACTGTTGCTCCAGTTGGAATTGCAATAAATCTTCCCATACCAGCCAAGTCAGGCATTCCTGCATCATTTGGTAAGAACACTCCGGGGATTCCTACTGTTTTCATTTGAACTCCGTCAACAACTACATCGTTTAAGAACACACTGGTAAGAGAAAAGTTCAATTCCATCCCTCCTACTCCAGCTCGTGTGTAAGTAAATCCTGTTGGTCCCCAACTGTCTCTGTATTTTATTTCCTGTCCTGTGGACACTGAAACAAATACAAAAACTAACATTAGCATTACTATTAACTTTAAAGTAATGCTTTGGGTTTGGTTAAGTTTTAACATTGCTGTATTCCTTTGATTGTTTATAAAAAGAGTTTATTTAAAAGAAATGATTATTTTTAAAGTATGGTTAATTAAATTTAAATTACGATAAGAATCCGTATAGAAAAGATATGTTTCCATTTTAAATAATAAATTTAATTACAATACAAATTAAAGTCAAGATAAATTAAAGAAACCCATTTAAAGAAAAAGTAAATAATATATATTAAAAACACTGATTTATTTAAAAGTAATTTATTTTTCTTTTGCTTTTTCGTCAACCTTACTTAAAACAATAATTCCAAGGACAAAAAATGTCGCCACCGAAAGAGTAGCAATATTTTGAGACTCTGTTAAATACGAAACTAAACCGAATGTTATAGGTCCAATAAGAGTAGAAGTTTTCTCAAATAATGAATAGAACCCAAAAAACTCTGTTTTGATTATCTCAGGAGTAAGTTTAGCCATTAATGCTCTTGATAAACTTTGAGTTGCTCCCAGAAAAGTCCCGGCAAAACCACCAATAAAAAAAAACAGATGAATATTAACAGAAGCAATACTAACAAATGAGTTTTCATCAACAAAGAAAAAAATTATGAATACTATAACAGTCCAGAATAATAAAGTAATTACAATTGACTTTTTTATTCCATATCTATCTCCAATCCTGATAAAAATTAAAGAACCAATCAATGCTGTAATTTGCACGACAACAAAGAATATAGCAAGTTCAACATAATTAAGATTAAGAGTTTTCCTTGCAAAAATACCAGAGAAAAAAATAATGGTATTAACAGCATCAATATACAGAAAGTATGCGAACAAATAATTTTTCAGGTTTCGGTATTCATTTATATTTTTTAGAGTATTAATAACTTTTTTAAATCCATAAATTACGTATTCGGAAAATTTGTAATTCTCAATCCTTGGCTGAGTTCTTTTTTCATTCAGGAATAAAAAGAGAGGAAGTGAAAAAATTGCAAAAAAGATAGCACAAATAATAAAAAGTAAATTATAATTATCAGGTTGATAAGAAAGAACAGCAAAAACCAAAAGCAAGGATACAAGTGAACCAACATACCCAACAGCATATCCTATCCCTGAAGCTTTGTTATAATATTTTTCCTCTGTAACATCAGATATTAGAGCATCGTAAAATGTAAGTCCGGATTGAAATCCGATATTAGAAATTATAAATAATATTAAAGCAAGGGCAACTTTTCCGGGTCCGGTAAAATACATTAGAGCAGTAGGAAATATACAAATTAATGTAAAGAATAATAAGAAAGATTTTTTACTTGATGTTTTATCTGCAATTGCACCTCCAATAGGATTTATAGCAGCAGAAATAATCATCGAAATAATAATACCGAGCGACCAGTAAAAATCACCCACTGGTTCTTTATTACAAATTATATCAGTGAAATAAACAGCAAATACAAAAGCTACAATAATGACTGCATAAGAAGAGTTTCCGAAGTCAAAAAGAGACCAGATAAAAACTTTGGATTTATTCAAAGGTTATAATAATTTCATTCTTGTTTTGAGGAAACATCGTGCTTCTCAGATTTATTATCAATAAGTCCTTTACCTTTTTTATTCAACAGTCCTTTTTCTTTTAGTTCCAATAAAATAGAATCAAGTACACCATTAATAAAACTTCCACTTTTTAATGAAGAATATTCTTTAGCTAATTCTATAGCTTCATTAATAGATACTTTAGGTGGAATTTGTGGAAAATACAAAATTTCCGCCAGAGCCATTCTTAAAATAAGTCTATCAATAACAGCAACTCTTTCATACTTCCAATTATGAATTTTTGAAAATATTGTTTTATCAAGTTCATTTTGATTTTTCAAAACAGAATCTATTAACTCATTAGCAAAAAGTATACTATCACTATCCTGCAAGTCCTTAAGTAAATCTTTTTTTACCTTTGTAATAGGGTCTTTTGAAAGTTCATGAGCATATAAGACATGAAGCACTTTAATTCTAACAATTCTTCTTCTGTATGTCATTATTTAATAAAATTTAATTAAATTATAAAAATTTTTTACTACCCAATACCAAAAAACCAAAAAAACAAAGTAGCAATGCTTTCTTTAATACAAAAATTTAAAGCGCTTTCGGTAGTCAACGGAGTATCAGTAGATACAGTAAGAACATTCATATTATTAAATCTGCAAAGTTCTCTGGAACGAAATAAATGAAACCCGTCAGAAATAATAATAATTCTGTTCCACTTATAGCGGTTATACAAAAAATCCCTTACAAAAAAAATTTGTTCAATTGTTGAGAAAGATTCTTTTTCTACAATAAGATGATTCTCATTTATACCATATCTAATTAATTCATTTTTAGCAACTTCAGCTTCTGAAAGTTCTCCGCCATATCCACCACCAGTTAAAACAAGTTTAGGAACAATTTTCTTCTCATACAGTTCATATCCTTTATTAATCCGTTCCCTAAAAACAGGTGAGGGTCTATTACCACCCCAGACAGCTGCACCAAGAATTACCCCAGCATCAGCAGAAACATTAGATTTCATAATATAATTGTAATCATCTTTAAATGTATAAATTTGAAAAATATTAAAAACAAATCCTAAAATTCCGATAATCATTGTATAAATAAAATCTCTGAAAATATGGACTTTTTTAGATTTTGAAAAATATACGGTAAGAAGCGAGATTAAAAATAAAGATATTAAAAATAAGAAAAGTGCTGAAAATACCACTTTTGTTTCTTTTTCATTAGAAATACCACTAATAAATAAACAAACTAACGATGAAAATGATAATATCAAAAAGTAAAAAATTGTTTTATTGGGAAATTTAGATTTAGTAAATAAATTAAGGAAGGAAAAAATCAGCAGTAAGAAAAAAAGGGCATTACTTAATATATTGCCAGTTTGAAAAAAATCGTATTTTTCGGGTAGCAGATTCTGATTTTGGTATCTTAAAATACTTAGATAAAATCCACTAATTATAAGTAATAAAATTATAATCGGAAATATGTAATTCTTCGGTTTCAAATAACTATTAACATATATAAATTAATTAAAATTTTTATATTTTGAAATTGCTTTTAAATATACATATTTTAAATTATTATTGTATTGTTAAAATGTTTAAATTTTGTATTTCTTAGCTATAAATGTTCTATTATATTAATTAAATACTTTATTACATTAACAAAATAATTTAAATTGTTTATAACATTTGAAGGAATTGATTTAAGCGGCAAAACAACACAAGCGGCTTTGCTTTATAAGCATTATAAAAAAGCAGGGAGAAAAGTGATTTTTGTAAGAGAACCCGGAGGAACTTTAGTTTCAGAAAAAATAAGAAAAATACTATTAGATAGAAGAAACAAAAATATTTTCCCTTTAACGGAATTTTTTCTTTTCTCTGCATCAAGGTATCAATTAACAAAAGAAATTATAAAACCATTTCTCAAAAAGGGATTTATTGTTATATGTGATAGATATTATGATTCTTCAACTGCATATCAGGGATATGGTGGTATGGTGGATATAAAATACATAAATAAGATAAACAAAATTGCTTCAGAAAATCTTAAACCTGATTTAACTTTCCTTATAGATATTCCGTTTGAAGAGAGTATGAAAAGAAGAGGAATAATAAAAAAAGTTAATGACAGATTTGAATCAAAAGAAATAAATTATTATAAAAAAATTATAGCAGGATATAAGAAATTAGCTAAAACTAATAAAGACAGGTTTATAATAATTAATGGTTGTAAACCCGTTAATGATATCCACAATCAAATATTAAAAATTCTGAAAAATTCTAAATTATGAAAACCAATAATTTTTTGAAAATCTTTCGCACATATCTGTTAATATTTATATCAATAATTCTTTTTTACGGAATAACCTTAGAAAAGAATGATGATATCTATGAAAGAATAAACAGGAATCTGGAAATTTTCGGGAATATTTATAAAGAGATAACATTAAATTATGTTGATGAACTCGATGTGGACAGAGTTATTAAAGCAGGAATTGAAGGAATGTTGAGTACTCTTGACCCATATACTGTGTATTATGACGAGAAAAGTAAAGATGAATTGGATTTGATTACAGTTGGAAAATACGGCGGGGTTGGAATAACAATTGAGTTACATGATAGTATTGTAGTAATATCTGATGTTATGACAGGATACGAAGCTGAAAAAAAAGGATTAAGGAAAGGGGATATAATATTAGAAATTGATGGAACAAATATTAAAGGGATAAAACTTGAAAAGATAAGGATTATGGTAAGAGGAGAACCGGGGACTCAGGTTAAATTTTTAATTGAAAGAAATAAGGAAACTTTTGAAGTGGTTCTTACACGGCAGGAAATTATATTAAAAAATGTTCCTTATTCAGGGTTCATTGGTGATACAACAGATGGAATAGGATACATTAAATTATCAAGGTTTACTGTGACTTCAGTTAATGAAATTGAGACTACTATTAAAACTCTGAAAGCCAATAATAATCTAAAGGGTTTAATATTAGATTTAAGAAATAACGGAGGTGGGTTACTTGATGCAGCAATTGGAATTTTAAATAAACTTGTTCCTAAAAATAACTTATTGTTAATAACAAAGGGAAAGCAAATAGATGCATCCGGCGTAAAAAGGGAAAGTGAAGAAAAATTCTTTTCAAGAGAAGAACCATTATTACCCCCAGAAATACCGATAATAATATTAATTAATGGTTCTACGGCATCTGCTTCAGAGATTGTTGCAGGTGCAATACAAGATCTTGACCGTGGAGTAATTGTTGGAACAAAATCTTTAGGAAAAGGGTTAGTTCAACAGATTAGAGATTTAAATTATGGTACAAAATTGAAACTTACAACGAAACGATATTTTACCCCATCTGGTAGATGGATACAACAGAAAAATTATTTTCTTGAAAATAAGTATGGGGTTTTTAAGGACAAATTTATACAAGAAGGACAAACTTTTAAAACAATTAATGGACGAACTGTCTATGCAAATGGTGGTATAACCCCCGATGTTGAAGTGGAGCAGATACCGAAAGGTGAGGTTTATGATTTTCTTGTAAAAAAAGATGCTTTCTTTAAGTTCGCAAACTATTACTTAGAGAAAAATCCGGAAATTAAAACTTTTATCTGTACTGACTTAGTTTTCCAGGAGTTTGTGAAATTTTTAAAAGATAATGAAATGTTTTATTCTTCCGCAGAAGAAATTAAATTAACAGAAATATTAGAAGCCGCTAAAAAAAAGAAATATTCAGATAGCTATATCAATAAAATAGAGAATCTTATTGAAATATCTAAGAAAGAATCAGAGAAAGAATTTTTATCAGTAAAAGAAGAAATCAAAAGGATAATTGAAAATGAAATTGATAGAAAATTATTAAATGAAGAAGAACGTATTAAAAAATCTTTTTCAACAGATGCGCAACTTCTTGAAGCAATTAGTATTGTGAAAGACATTTATAAATATAATAATATCTTAAATAAACAAAATTAAAAAACTTAATTATAAAAAAATGTTAGCAATATTAATTCTCTTAATTATTTTACTCGTAATAGTACTGATTGCAAAAAAGCAAACAGCAGATAATAAGTCCGCATTAAAAGTAACTAAAATTCTTACAATTCTTTTGATTGCGGGAATAGTATTAGTAATTGTGTTCTCTTCTCTTGTACAGGTAGGGCCCGGTGAAGTAGGTGTCCCAATTTTATTTGGTAAAGTTCAAGATAATGTGTTATATAGCGGATTAAACATAATAAACCCCTTAATGACAGTAGAAATAATTGATGTAAAAACCCAGGCATATACAATGAGTGTAGTAAGAGAGGAAGGACAAAGGACGGGAGATGATGCAATAACAACATTAACATCAGATGGGTTGACAATCAGGCTTGATGTAACTGTATGGTATAGAGTAAATGCTGTGGATGCCCCAAATGTATTAAGAACTATTGGGTTAGATTATACAGAAAAAATAGTAAGACCTGCAATAAGAACAGCATTAAGAGATATATCTGTAAAATATACTGCAACTGATATTTATTCAACAAAAAGGAATGATTTTGTTTCAGATGTAACAAAGAATCTGGAAGGAGCATTTGAGGGAAGAGGAATATTATTAGAAAGAGTTTTATTAAGAAATGTAGAGTTACCTGAAAAAGTAAGAGAAGCGATAGACGAAAAAATAGCAGCTGAACAGCGGGCTCAACAGATGGTATATATATTACAAAAAGAAAAACAGGAAGCAGAACGAAAAAAGGTTGAAGCATCAGGGATTGCAGAAGCACAAAAGATAATTTCGAATACAATAAATTCTCAATATTTACAATGGAAATATATCGAAACTCTAAAAGATGTTATCAACTCCAAAAACAGTACTTTCATCATAGCCCCCTATGATCAGAAATTAATGCCATTATTAAATCTTAATCGTTAGTATTATGGGAAATTTAATAGAAATATATAAGACCTATGACCCAATGGAAGCAAGTCTTGCAAAAGCAAAACTAATGGATGAAGAAATATGGTTTGAAATAACAGGAGAATCTCAGCTAACCGTAACGATGGAAACATTCAATACTCCTTTAGCAAGAATGGCTTTAAAACAACCAATAAAAATATTTGTAAAACCTGAAGACGAAGAAAGAGCTAAATTAGCTTTATATACTGATAAGTCTAATCTTTTAAACGACGATTATGAATATTAGAAAAATTAATATAATTTGGATTGTTATAATTTTTATAGCATTAGCTTTAACATTATATTTTATCACAAAAACCGCTACATGCAGTCAAAAGTATAACAATTCTTACAAAGATAAAACAAGTACCGGGAAAGATACGATACAAGATACAACAAGAGATTATTTAATAAATCCTATACTAATTACCACTGACCCTGAAAAAGAATGGTATGAATTACATTTTGATGCTGTATTAATTGATGCTCATAACGATTTGTTATATAAAGTAAGACATGAAAACTGTGACTTCTATTCAAAAGATTCTAAAACCCAAACAGGGATTCAAAGACTTGAAGAAGGAGGAATTGACATCCAATTTTTAGCCTTATATATACCACCAAAACATTTTAACAGGTCAAAAGCGTATGTTTTAGAACAGATTGACTTACTAAATAATTTAGAAAAAAAATATCAAAACTCAATTGAGGTTGCCTTTAATTATTCAGACATAAAAAGAATTACACAAGCGGGTAAAATTGCTATTATGATGGGAATTGAGGGGGGTACTGCAATTGAAGATAACCTTGATAATATCGATTTATTTTTTGAAAAAGGGGTAAGGTATATAGGGTTAACCTGGAATAATTCCAACAAAATTGGTGTCTCAGCAAAAGATGAAGCAAATGGTAAAAAGGGTGGTTTAACAAAATTTGGAAAGGAAGTTGTACGGAGGATGAATAAAGTCGGAATGTTAATTGATGTATCCCATTTAGGTGAACAATCATTTTGGGATGTAATTGAGACAACACAGGATCCAATTATTGCATCACATTCTAATTGTTATACACTTTGCCAACATTACAGAAATCTGACAGATAAGCAAATAAAAGCTGTAGCAAATAAAAATGGAATAATAATGATAAATTTTTTAGACTGGTTTATTGTATCTGATGCAGCAAAAGATTCTAAAAATGCAAATGAGATATATAAAAAGGAAATAACAGAAATTTATAACAGCTATAAGAATGATAAAATTAAGTATTACGAGGAACTTGCAAAATTTCTCGAGGAAGCCACTCCGGCAAACGAAGTTTCAATTGACGATTTAATAGACCATATTGATTATATAAAACAACTCGTTGGGATAGATTATATTGGCATCGGAACAGATTTTGATGGCGGGATAAACCCTCCCTTTGATTTGTATGATGCAACATGTTTTCCTTTATTGACAAAGAAACTTGCTGAAAGAGGATATACAGAAACAGAAATCAGAAAAATTTTAGGTCTGAATTTTTTAAGAGTATTCAAAGAAGTATGCGGATAATTATAGAAACCATTCTATATAGCAGATAAAATATATTATTTTTAATTTATAGGTATTAGATTGTAAACAAATATTAATATGAAAAATACAAAAGAAGATGAAAGAATATTAGAATTAGAGGAAGCATCCCAAAAAATAATTGAAAATGACTTAGATAAAATTGTTAAAGATACAAAAGGAGAAAATAAAATATTAAAAAAAGCAAATACACTTGACTTAAATAAATTTCTGAAACTCTTTAAACAAATTAACCTCGCGATTTCATTTATTAATGATTATAAATCAGGATTATATAAAAAAATACCCTGGCGAACAATATCCTTACTTGCTTTAGCTATTTTATATTTCTGGAACCCGTTTGATTTAATTGCTGATATCATTCCGGTTTTTGGAATTACTGATGATGCAATAATGATGGCTACGGTTTTTAAAGCGATAAAGAGTGATTTAGTTAAGTATGCAGAATGGAAAAATTATCCACTTGAAGGAGTTTTTTAAGAAAATCAAATTTCTTGAAAGAAAATATAAACATACTTTTCATCGGAGATATAATAGGAGAACCAGGCTTAAATATTTTATCGTCTTATTTAGATAATATTATTTCAGAACATAGTATTGACTTCACAATTGCAAATGCAGAAAATATTTCAAACGGAATTGGTTTGCTCGAAAAAGATGCGAATAAACTCTTAAACCTAAAAATCGATGTCCTTACAGGTGGAAATCATACGATGGACAAAATACAAAGCCACAAGTATATAAATAACTCAGAAAGGATTTTAAGACCTTTTAATTATCCGAAAGGTGCATACGGAAAAGGTTATGGAATATACAGTATACCGAATACTAATAAACAAATATGTATTGCAAATTTGCAAGGAAGAATATATATGAAGCCAATTGATTGTCCTTTTAGGGCTTTTGATACGATATATGATGTAGTTTCGAATGAAGTTGATATAATCATTGTTGATTTTCACGCAGAAATCACAGCTGAAAAAATGGCTTTTGCCTGGTATGTAGATGGAAGAGCAAATGCTGTTATAGGCACTCACACCCATATACCAACCGCTGATGCACGCATACTAACAAACGGTACTGCATACATTACAGATGTTGGAATGACAGGACCATACGATTCGGTAATAGGTATGGACAAAGAATCCTCAATTAAAAGGTTTTTATATGCAACCCCACAAAAGTTTGAGGTCGCTGAAAATAACTCAAGAGTTTGCGGAGTAGTTATCAGCATTGATAGCAAAACAAATAGAACTCAAAAAATAGAATTTATAATTAAACCAAATTCATTAAACAATAAAATTAAAAATCAATGAAACAAAAATTATTATTCATCGCTTTTATTACCACTATTATGGTATCACTGTTTCTTTTTTATTCCTGTGAACAAACAACCTCTCCAAAATCAGGTGAAAGTGTAATAATGGGGGTAGTCAGAGATTTATTAACAAACCAACCACTCCAAGGGGTTTATGTAAGAACAAGCCCTGCATCAGATGTAGATACAACTGATATAAATGGTCAATATAAATTAACCAAACTGGAAAAGGGTTCGTATTTAATAATTTTTTCAAAAATAAATTACAAAACAGATACCGTAGCAAGAACTGTTAGTGGAAAGGATACTGTAACTGTAAATGTAAACATGACCTATGGAGATATTATGGTATTTAATGGATTAGTTGTTAATGAATCATTTACGGGTTCATCTTTTAGCGGTGTTGACCTTTTAGAAGGTAAAGTAGTAACCGAAAATAATCCAATAAGGGATATACAGTTTAAAGATTCAAATGGTACAAGATATAATTTTTATTTTCGGTCAGGACATTTATCATTAAATAACATTCTACCTGCGGGTTATGAAACTGAGTTTAGCGAACTACTTGGTATGTACACGAAATCCCAATTTGATACTCTATCAAAAAGATGGGATGTTGTAGGTAGAGAAATTAATCCTGACTGGGATTTTGGATATCATTATACCCAATACTTCAATGTTTTTCCAGTCGGTTCATCTTTAAGACCTGTGTATTCATTTTATCTTAAAGGCAGATATCCAGGGCAAAATCAGGGAAGAAGGGTTTATGGCTTATTATTAATCAGAGATTTATATTATGACCAACCCAATGATATATACAAAGTTATAATTGATGTAAAAATAAACAAGGATTCAAAAAATAATTTTAATCCATAAAGAAGTATCTTAATAAAATATCAACTTAGCTACTAATAAGAAATTTTGTCTGTCTTAAATAAAATAAAAGACATATTTAATAGATTGAATTTCACTAAAAGTGAAAAGAAGGTTATTTTAATACTTACATTAGTATTAGTTTTAGGCTTCTCAATTAAATATGTAAAGTTATTATTAAGCTCTACCGGTAATTATGATTATAGTAAAGTAACAGAAGAGTTTTACAAGGGTTCTGATAAAATAAACAAAATAAAGTATGGATTAGTTATAAAAGATACAAACCCGGAAGAAATCAATCTTATTGAGCAAGAAACAATAATTCAGGATAGCATTAAGGAACGTGAATTAGAAGACAGGTTGAAGTTAGTTGAAGATTCAATCAAGAAAACCAAAAATAAGAAAAGTAAAAAAGAAGATGCTCTTGAAGGAAAAGTTATAAATATAAACATTGCAACAAAAGAAGAATTAATGGCTCTACCGGGTATAGGTGAAACTATGGCTGAGAGAATAATTACCTATAGAAGAGACCACAATGGTTTTAAAAAAATTGAAGATATAATGAAGGTTAAAGGTATTGGGAAAAAGAAATTTGAAAAATTAAAAAAATACATTACTGTAAACTAACAATAAATAATTGAATACCCTTGTAATAGGAATATACGACAGAACTATAAGGTTTCTTGAGATAAATTCACAACGAGAAATTACACTTGCAAAAAGTGTGGATATTCCTTTTAGTTTTTCAGAATGTTTTAAATTTGGAAATTACGATGATACTTTTATTTCAGAAGCTTGCTCTTTAATAAAAGATTCTTTAAAGAATTTAAATTATTCTTCCTATAAAATATTACTACTGTTAGATACAAGTTATTCCTTTCTGAATGTAGTTCCATTGGACATAGATGATTCAGAATCAAACATAAATACATACATATTATGGGATATTTCTAATTATTACCCTGATAGTTATAAAAATTTTAAAATTAATTATTATAAATTAAACGAATATAAATTCGCATCAGGAATAAAAGCTACACTAATTGCAGCAATTGAAAATTCAAAATTAGAAATTATAAGAAAAATTTTTCATAATTGCAGGATGCAAATAAATTTATTAGATCTTGATCATTTTGCAGCTGATAAATATGCTAATAATATTTTTGTTGATAATACTTATACTAATGAAATTATTTCTATCGGGTGTAAAAGAAATCGGGTTGACATTAGTATAACCGGTCAAAAGGGAATTAGATACTACAATTTTATTCATTTCAAAGATGTTAATTATCAGGATAAACTTTTAAAACTATTTTCCAATCTCAAGAAAGAGATTTACTTAAACCAGATTAAATTAGCAATGGTTTATGGAGAAGATTATACCGAGGATGTATGTAAATTTCTTTCAAAAAAGTTCAGTTATATTAACTTTAAGATGCCCAATCCTTTTGAAGCTTTTCCTATTAATGATAAGAAACAAATTGAAAAAAAGCTAAAGACAGAAGGGAATAAATTTGTTCCACTCTTTGGGCTTTTTTTAAAAGGTTAGAAATAATGAGAATTATATCAGGGATTTATAAAAGTAGAAAAATTAAAACACCACCCAATGGTTCGGAAATAAGACCATCTAAAGATTCAACAAGAGAAACGGTTTTTAATATTTTATCAAATTATATCAGTTTTGAAAAATTTATTTGCATAGACCTATTTGCAGGAACGGGTAGTTATGGAATAGAGTGTTTATCAAGGGGGGCAAGAATGTGTTATTTTGTTGATAAAAGTATTAACATATTAAAGGAAAATATTTCTTTATTAAACATAAACGACATAGCTGTAATAAAGAGAATGGATGCAGTAAAATTTTTACAAGTATTTGAAAATAATAAAAATAAATATTTAGTTTTTGCAGACCCTCCTTATGAATTTAATAAATATGAAAATTTAATTAGAAACGTGTCAAATCTTAATAGTATTTTTGTTCTTGAACATAGTAATAAATTTGATAATGAGAATTTAGATATAAAACCATTTATATTCAAAAAAATCGGGTTTACAAGAATATCTATTTACAATTTTTTAAAGAAAATTAATCAATAATGAAAAATAGAATTATTGCAATTTATCCAGGCACTTTTGATCCTGTAACTTATGGACATATTGATATCATAGAGCGCGCCTCAACATTATTTAATAAAGTAATAGTTGCAATTGCAAACAATCCTGCTAAAATTCCTCTTTTTACATTAAAGGAAAGAACAAATATGCTTCGTCTTTCTGTAGAAAAATTTGATAATGTAGAAGTAGATTCTTTTCAAGGGCTTCTTGTAAAATATGCAATAAAAAAAAGTGCATCTGTTATAATACGAGGATTACGAGCAGTATCAGATTTTGAATATGAATTTCAAATGTCGCTAACCAATCGTAAAATTGCTCCTGAAATAACAACAATTTTTATGATGCCAAATGAAAAATACACTTATTTAAACTCTTCTCTGGTAAGGGAATTAATGCATTTAGGCGCTGATGTCTCAGATTTTGTTCCCGATTTTGTTATTGAGACTTTTAAGAAAAAATTAAAGAAATTTAGATAAGTCTGAATTAAGATAATTTTTATTAATAAAAAAGTTTAGCAACTTTTCAAAATCTCCTACATCAAGATAACCTGGATAACCATTATATTCATTTCCATTATATTTAAATTTAATAATACTACCATCCGGATTTAAAAACGAGTGAGTTGGATACCCAGTAGCTCCCAATAGTCTTGATAAATCATTAGCTGAAAATTCTTTCCCAAGGTAATTATATCTTTCATTACCTGTTGCATTTAATCTTACAAAAATAAAATTATGCATTAAAGATGCAATTTTATTATCAGAATATACCGGTTCCATTTTTTTACTCCATGCATCATCTGTACTATATATACTAACAAGAATCATTTTTCCGGATGTACTCCCTGCTTTAAGACCATCATTAAAATTATATTGTGAAAAAACAATATTACTAAACAAAAGAATAATAATTAATGCTGTTTTTATGTTTATTTTCTTTTTCATATAATTCCTTTTGTTTTTTAAACTAAATACATTTTTAATAGTTCCTAAGAGCTTAACACAATATTCCACATAAGGACATAAAAACCAGAATAAATAATTTCTATATAATTTAGTAAACAAAATTTCAAATGTAAAGTATAATATTACTCTATTTAAAATGTTTCCACGACTAATAAAATTGTAGTATTGATTTTGGGAGTAAAAACAAAAGAAACTAAAATTTTATCAAACCATCATAAAAAAATACCGTCATTTTTTCAAATGACGGTATCAATGAAGAAAGCATCTTATTCTCTACTTAGAAAGAACTTCTAAGTGAGATGATGAAATTTCGTCCAGGTGCTGTAATACCTGAGGCGAAAACTCTATAATTTTTATCAAGAATATTTTCAACACCAGCCTGAATTTGTAAATATTTATTTATTTGATAAATTGCTGATAAATTCAAAGTATACCATGCTGGCATACCATCCGGGGTTGCATCTCTAAAATTATCTTCTCCTAACATATTATAATCCCATACATGTTTCCAACCATTATATGCAATCCAAAAGTCTAATTTAAATTTATTTGCTTTTACGATAAAATCAGTTTGCCCATAGACAGGGGGTATATGGTCTAAGGGTGAATCAGTTGAATCGGTTTTTATTCTACCATAAGTGAATGTAACAGTACTTATGATTGAAAAATAATCGGTAAGGTCAGCAGATAGATTAAGGTTGTATCCAAGAATGTAAGCACCATTCTCAGAATTTACATTCGCAGTTACCACGGCAGGAAAACCATCCCAAATAATAGTATCTTGCCCGTTAAATTTAAATGGTCCCTTAACTATAGCGTCCTTAAAATATGTAGCGAATGCAATTCCTTCAAGTTTAATACTATTCATAAATATTTTAGAAATACCAAATTCGCCATTGAAAGTATATTCAGGTTTTAAATCCGGGTTTGGAACTACCACATTTCCAATTTGTGTAGCAGTACCTTTTACAGATTCATTTATCTTTGACATATCGTCAACGTTAGGTGCCCTAAATCCAGTTGAACCATTTAAATAAATTCTCCAATCTTCTCCGGGGGTGAAAACTAAACCGAGATTTCCATTAATAGCTGCATTTCTTACTTCGAGATCTTTGAAGGGGAATTTCAGTACGGTATCATTAATAGTAGCATCAAGCGTTACATAATTAAATCGTACTCCATCTGATAATACAAAATATTTACTCAGTTCCCAGCTGTGTGAAATATATGCTGCCAATGATTTCATATTGCTTCCACCATCAGGATATCTTGTGGTTGCATATGATTCTACTCCAGTATTTATATTTAATCTATTTGCAGTAGAAGTTACATAATTATAAGTTCCCTCAATACCATATCTTAATTCGTGCTCTTTTATATTTTTCTTAAAATCAGCATTTAATGTTAATACATCAACTTTTTCGTATTGATTAGTTTTGTTTGAACTACCAAATTTTCTGTTGTGCCTGCTTTCTTTTACTCTTTGATAACCTGCTGTAACCTGAAGATTATCAAAGAATGATTTTTCTTTATTCGAAATCTCAAACTTATAAGCACCTAATAACCATTCTTCTGGTCCATAATACCACTCTGCATTAGTGAATTTCTGATTAGAGCCTAAAGTGTTTAATCTATCATATCTTGGTACATCACCTGTTCTGGTAAAATAAAAATTCAAGGTATGCATTACATTTTCAGATTGCTTGAACATAATTTTTTGCAGGAAATTATATTGGTAGTATCCTGTGGGTTTTTGTTTAAACATATCATCATTAAGTAGCATTGTATCAACACCGTTAATTCTTTCGGTATAATACCGTCTTAACCAGGCATCATCTCCAATCAGATTTTTTCCCATTACTAAGTCATCAAAATCTGAAAAAGTAAAGCTTGTTAAAAAAGCAATATTTTTAAATCCAATAGAAAAATCAAGATGTCCTGTCTTTTCTAAATTCACACTGGAAAAGCGTGTCATTGCACCACCTTTAATAAGGGGTCTATCAGTATTGCTGAAAACAGGATTCTTAGTATAAAAACTCATAACACCACCTAACGCATCACTTCCATACATCAATGAACCGGCACCGAAAATAACTTCTGCTCTATCTAACATATTATTATCTACTCTTAATATATTTTGCAAATGCCCTCCCCGATAGATAGCATTGTTCATTCTGATTCCATCTAAGACGAGCAATACTTTATTCGCTTCAAAACCTCTGAGTACAGGGCTCCCGCCACCCATCTGACTTCTCTGAACGAAAACAGCACCTGTTTTTTGTAATAAATCTGCTGTTGTCTGAACATTTTTAAATTCCATTTCTTTAGCATTTAAAAGTTCAACTTGTCCGGGTATATCTTTCAGCTTCTCATAAAAACGGTCAGCAGAAATAATAATTTCATCTATAACATAACTTTTTTCATCAAGAGTAACCACAAAATTATTTCTTTCGAGTAATGCATAACTATAATATTGATCAACAAATCCTAATGCTTGAAATTTTATGCTTTCCGCACCCTTAAAAACAGAAATATCAGCTTGTCCTTTAATATCTGTTTTTACGGTTGATTTACCATCCGTTATTATAACACCCTCAATAGGTTTTAATGTAATTTTATCAAATACACTAACCGTTTGAGGATATACTAAATGAGAAATCAAGCAAACAAATGCAAAAATAAATATAATTATTTTTTTCATACAAATAATAATTTAAATTAAGAAAAGTAATTATTAATGATTTAAGAAAAAATCAGTTCCGTAAATAGATAAGCCGGAACATAATTATTATGATTTTGGAGGCGGGGTGGGAACTTCTAAACCTATACTATTATAGTTTGTTACAAGAAGAATATTATAAATTATAGTTTTAAAATAAAAATTATTTGTCTCATAAACGGGGGCCTGAGCTACTGTTATTATATTCTTAATAAAGTTTTTCAAACAAGAATAAAATACATCTGAACTGGAAATATTATTAATAAATTTAACAAATGCCTTTCCAAGAATATTTTCATTTTCATCGCATAAACAATAAAAATAAACATACTCATCTTCTTCAATAATCTTATAAATATCATAATAACTATCTTCAAATAAAAATTCTTTCTCATCTATCCATCTAAAAGAAGAATTATTATTTAATTCATTTTTTTTAAATTTTAGTATTGATAATTCATCTTCCTGTATGAAGTTGTTGATTTTTTCAAAAGCAATTTTTTTAAAATAGTATGACATTTCAATATATATAAATACATATCCCCCTGCATTGAGAATCAGAAATAAAACCAAAAGTAAAGAAATATACTTTTTCACGAAAAAAATATAAATAGCATCTAATTAAAAAACAATGTAAAATTATTTGATGGATAATTAATTAATATCTGAAATTATTTAAATTCTTCTAAGATTCCGTATCCAATTCTGGAACTTTAAACGTGAAAGAGGAGAGTTACTAAATTCATTATGAAATTCTTCTTCTGTTACATTAAGATATAAATCCTTAGATTTGTTAAAAAACTTATTCTTGGGGTTAAAGTCTTTATTTTGAGAATAAATGGTTTTTTTTACATTATTATAAGGACATACATTTTGACATATATCACACCCATATATCCAGTTATGAAGATTAATATCATCCGGGATTTCATTTTTATTTTCAATAGTATGATAGGAAATGCATCTGTTAGCATCAAGTTTATATTCATTATATAATGCACCTGTGGGACAACTTTTCAAGCAAATATCACATTCATTACATATATTATCAATTGCAGTATCATATTCAAGTTCCAGATTTAAAAAAATAGTTCCAATGAAAAAAAAACTTCCGAATTGAGGATTAATAACTATTGTGTTTTTCCCCCGCCATCCAACTCCTGATTTAATTGCCCAGTATTTTTCCATTATTGGTGCAGTATCAACAAAATATACAGTGGTTATTGTTTTATTTGTTTGATTTTTTACTAAAAAATTAATTTTTATACACAGCTCTTTTAAAATTCTTTTTATCACTTTATGATAATCAACATTACCCCAGGCATGCTTAGATATTTTAGGAATATTCTTTTGCTCCTTATGTTTAAATGGAGTATTATAAATATATGCTAAGGATATAATTGATTTTACCTCAGGGAATATTTTGAATGGATTAATTCTTTGATGGTAGGTAGTTTTAAGCCACTCCATCCCTGCATTTCTACCCTCTGATAACCAAGTTAAAAAATAGTCTGATTCATCAGTAATAATTTCTGCTTTCGATACCCCTACAGCTGAAAACCCAGCATTAATACAAAGGGATTTAATTTTCTTCGTTAAGGTCGAAGACTCTATCAAGTCTTGCAATTTTTAATAAATCAATAACATTTTTGTTTAAATTACGCAAAATAAGTTTCTTTCCTTTTTCTCTTTCCATCCTTTCAGATAATAAAAGACAAGATAACCCGGAACTATCACATTTAGTAACATCTTGTAAATCAATAATAAATTGATTTTTAATTTCCCTTTGCAGAAAAATTAATTCTGTCTTCAGATCAGCAGAAATACTATGATTTAATTCCTTCTCGCGAAGCCTAAAAATTGTAAAATCTTTTTGTTTATCTATTTCGTATTTCATATAGAAATTTTTATTTATCCTTGAATTGCTTTGTAGAATGGGGTTTACCCGAATGAGGTTCGGATTTTATTAAAACTTTCCTGCTAAGTCTAAGCTTACCAAACTCATCTACCCCAACAAGTTTTACTTCTACCTGTTGTCCAACTTTTAAAACATCAGATACCCGTGATATTTTTCTATTTTCAATTTCAGAAATGTGAAGCAAACCTTCTTTGCCGGGCAATATTTCAACAAAAGCCCCAAAATCTTTAACAGCTTTAACAATTCCTGAATAAACTTTACCAACTTCGGGCTGTTCAGTAAGTTTTTCTATCATACTCTTTGCTAACTCTGCTCCTTCCTCTGAAGTTGCAGCAATAATAACTTTACCGTCATTCTCTATTTCAATTTCTGTCTTACTTTCCTGAATAATATTTCTAATTGTTTTACCACCAGGACCAATTACTAATCCAATCATATCAGTTGGTATATACATCGTATATAATCTTGGTGCATATTTTGAAATTGATTCTCTTGGGATAGATATAGTTTGATTCATAATTTCGAGAATATGTAACCTGCCTTCTCTTGCTTGTTCAAGGGCTTTTTCCATAATTTCAAATGAAATACCTTTTATTTTTATATCCATCTGTATAGCGGTAATACCATCTTTAGTACCAGCAACTTTAAAATCCATATCGCCAAAATGATCCTCATCGCCTAAAATATCAGAAAGAATTCTTATCTCATCATTTTCTTTAATTAATCCCATTGCAATACCAGCAACAGGTTTTTTAATTTTAACACCACCATCCATTAAAGCAAGGGAACCTGCACACACAGTAGCCATAGAAGAAGACCCGTTAGATTCAAGAATATCGGAAACAAGTCTGATTGTATAAGGGAATTCATCTTCAGTAGGGATAAGATTTTTTAATGCTCTCTCCGCTAAATTTCCATGGCCTATTTCTCTTCTTGTTGGTCCCAGTCGTCCAGTAACTTCACCTGTACTAAACGGTGGAAAATTATAATGAAGCATAAATCGCTTCATATTCTCTTCTAACATTAATCCTTCAATAATCTGTTGGTCACTTTTTGTTCCGAGTGTTAAAGTTGTCAGACTTTGAGTTTCTCCCCGTGTAAAGAGTGCAGAGCCATGAGTTCTTGGTAAGACTGAAACTTCACATGTTATCGGTCTTATATCTTTTAACCCTCTTCCATCAATTCTTCTATTTTCAACAAGAATGAGTCTTCTTAATTCTTCCTGAAGAATTTCATCAATTATTTCATTTATTTTGTTTTCTTTATCAGGATATCTTTCTGCGAGTTCTGTTTTCGCTAAATCACGAATTTCTTTTAATTTTTCTTTTCGCTCTTGTTTAACAATCGTATTTGTATAAACCTGAATTAACCTTTCTTTATATTTCTCAATTATTTCATTTCTTAATTCATCACAACTTTCAGGTAGTTCATATTTCATTTTTTCCTTTCTTACCTCATTAGAAAATTCTCTTTGAAATTCACACAGTTGTTTAATTTTTATATGAGCATACTTAATTGCTTCAATAAATTCTTTCTCTGAAATTTCCTTCGCTTCCCCTTCTACCATAACAATAGAATCTACTGTACCGGCAACAGTAATATCAAAACAACTTTCTTCCAATTGTTTATAAGAGGGGTTAATTATATATTCACCATTAATTTTTGCAATTCGTACTTCAGAAATTGGTTCTTCAAAAGGAATATCAGAAATTAATAAAGCAGCTGAAGCACCTATTGCACCAATAACATCTGCATCCGTTTCTCCATCAGAAGAATAAACATTACAAATAATTTGTGTTTCGCAAAAGAACCCTTCAGGAAACATAGGTCTTATGGGTCTATCAATAAGGCGAGCAGATAGAATTTCTTTATCTGAGGGACGACCTTCTCTTTTGAAAAATCCTCCGGGAATTCTTCCCACTGAAGCAGACTTTTCCCTATAATCAACCGATAAGGGGAAAAAATCTTGCCCTTCAACCGGTTTATCCTTAGCAACTGCTGTACAAAGTACGATGTTATCCCCATAATAAACAAGTACTGCACCGTTAGCTTGTTTAGCAACCCTTCCTGTTTCAAGGGTTAATGTTCTTTCACCTAACTGAATAGATTTCTTTACTATCATATTTTCTTCTAAGGAATTTATTTTCTTAATTCCAGTTCTTTTACAATCTGTCTGTATCGATTTATATCTTTCTTTTCAAGATACCTTAATAATTTTCTTCTTTTGCCAACCATTTTTAATAAACCAGTTCTTGAATGTAGATCCTTCTTATGAGCAGCAAAGTGATTAGCAGACAGTTCATTTATTCTTTTCGTTAAAATTGCAATCTGTACTTCGGGTCTCCCGGAATCTTTTGGGGAGGTTCCATACTTTTTTACAAGTTCTTGTTTTTCTTCTTTTGTCATTGCCATATTTTAATTTATTGATTTAATAATTCTATTGTTTTTTTATCTTTTTTTAATTGTTCTATTAACTCTGTTATTGATTCAAACTTTTTTTCATTTCTGATAAATTTAATAAATTCTATTGTAATTATCGCATCATAAATATCTTTATCAAAATTTAAAATATGTACCTCAATAAATTTCTCCTGTTTTAACTCATTTAATTTTTTATTCACAGTTGGTCGTACTCCAATATTCATCATTCCGATATATTCCTCTCCAGTAACAATAACCTTAACAGCATATACTCCATCCGGTGGTATTAGTTTATTTTTATCTTCTACTTCAATATTAGCAGTTGGAAACCCTAAAGTCTTGCCCCTTTTATCACCATAAACAACTTTTCCGTTAAAAGAATAATTTCTACCTAAAAAGGTTGAAGCTTTTTCTAAATCATAATTGTTAATCAGATTTCTGATGACAGTACTGCTAACTATTTCATCATTAATTCTAAATTCACTAATCCTTAAAAAACCAAAATTATATTTTTCCGACAACATTCTAACTGTTTCATAATTACCTTCTCTGTTTTTACCAAATGTATGATCATATCCTATAATAAGATATTTTAAGCCTATAGTATCCAATAAATAATTTTCATAAAAATTTATTGCTGGTGTTTTTGAAAATTCTTCTGTAAAGTTTATTATAAAAACAGTATCAATTCCTAATAATTCAAAGAAAATGAGCTTTTCATTTATGCTAGATAGTAATTTAATTTCTTTTTTATGTTTATTTTTTAAAACAAGTCTTGGATGTGGCTCAAATGTTATTACGGTTTTTCTCAGGTTAAGTTGGGTACCTTTTGAAACTAAAGTTTCAAGTATTTTCCTATGCCCTAAGTGTAAGCCATCAAAAGTACCAACGGTAATTATACTGTTTTCTTTTTGAGAATAGTTTTTTTCACTAAATTTTAGAATAGAAAATTCATATTTATTCCCTACATCTAAACTAATATCCCCTTCTTTCTCATCGTTCGTAATAACTTTAACAACACGCATAAAAAACAACTATTTTAAATTCCTCAGGACTTCTTTTATTTTTTCAAAATTTGGTAATTTACCAGCATCGTCGAGTATTTCAATATATTGTATGATACCATCTCTATCAATAACAAAGGCAGCCCTTTTAGAAACACCATTCATACCAAGAACGAATTCGCCATCTGCATATTTAGTTCCATATTTCTCAGAAACTTCGCAATTAAAATCACTTAAAAGAGGTATGGTAATATTATTACTCTTCGCCCAGGCTTCCTGTGTAAAAATAGAATCAACACTAATTCCTAAAACCACAGCATCTAATTGAGAATATTCATTGAATCCACCGGATATTGTACACATTTCATCCGTGCATACACTTGTGAAAGAAAGAGGATAAAATAACAAAACAACTTTTTTACCAATATAATCAGACAATGTTATATCTATTGGTTCTCCGGTTGTATTTTTTGATTTCAATGTAAAATCGGGTGCTTTATCTCCTATTTTAAGTGGCATATTTTACTCCTTTTTTATATTCATTTTAGTTTTTAAATAGAATTTGTTTTAAAAAATTAATGTTTATCTTTGCATTTTTTTCTGAAACCTCTGCATAAAAATTTTATTCTCAAAAAACATTAGATCTATACAATTATTTATTATGTTATTCCTGATATATATAAACAAATTATAATCTATTTCAATTTCATCCTAAAAGCAAAATCAATATAATTAATTAGATTTTTTGCTTTTTTTCAAATTATTAATAACAGTCATTTTAAGTGACTTAAAGAAATCTATACCAAAATATACATCGAGACTATAGTATCCAGTCAGAAACTTTTTTAAATCTATCTCAAAAAATTTTTCATCCGTCGTATTTATCTGTTTATTTATAATTACTTTTTTAGTATTTCTTGTTTGATCCCACAAGAAGACCTTCAAATTCAATCCTGGCTCAGGCATAACTATTCTTAAAACAGCATAATCTTTTTGGTCAAGCCAATATACATCTCTGTCTAAAGATGCCTCCTGGGATATTGATAATTTGGCTAATATTAATAATAAAATTATAAATAAAGCGTTTCTTTTCATTTTTATTTTCCTAATACATTAATATCCAATCACAATAATCTTTATTATATATTATTTTTTCAAAAAACTATAATAATATTCATAAATTCATATAAATATAAGTAAACTAATAACTATTAACAATTCGATTATTTTGTTACTAAAAATAAGTTATTGTTTTATATCGGTTTAGTCGGCAGTGTAAGGGAATATATTTTAAGTATATGTATTAATAATGGTATGAAAATTTTATAAAATATTAAGTATATTTATAGTTTTATAAATTATAATTAAAAATGGCAAAGAAAAAAGAAGGAGCAAGAATAAACATAAAACTTGTAAGTGTAGAAGGACCTTACAAAGGTAAATCGGTTTACGTTACATCAAAGAATAGAAATAATACTAAAGAGAGATTGGAATTAAAAAAATATTGTAAGTATACCAAGAAGCATATACTTCATCGTGAAGCAAAGTGATAGCAAGACAAAACATTAATTTTTTTCTTCTTGATACTTGCAACTCTTTTATATATAAAAAACAAAAGGGGGGAATACCTCCTATTAAAAAGGACTAAAAATCCAAACAAGGGATTATATTCTCCGCCGGGGGGAAAATTAAACACTATCGAGGGTGAATCAATTCTACAATGTGGAGCAAGGGAAGCAAAAGAAGAATGCGGTATAATATCCACTCCAAAAGATTGGAAAATAATAGGTATTGTAACTGAAAAGAATTACCCTAATATTGGTAATATAATGGTATTTTGCTTAAAATATAAAAAATTATTAAGCAATCACTTACCTGAAAATACAAACGAAGGAAATTTTTTATTTATATCACCAAAAGATTTACATAAATTTAAATTACCAGAAACTGATAAACTATTTATATGGAAATTTGTTTTAAGAAATAGATGGTTTAGTATTAGAATAGACTGTACAAATATTAAAAAATTAAAATGCGTTATTGAAAATGGTTAAAAAAACAAAAAAAAAGAAAAAAAAAGAAAGTATTAATAAGGTAAAATTAGATTTTAGAAATAAAAAACGCTTTAAAGAAAACCTGCATGACACACAAAGTCAAAAAGATACTCGTGAATTACCGATAAACAAAGTTGGAATAAGGGAACTTAAATACCCAATCGCAGTAAAAGATAAAGACATTAAAATACAACATACTGTTGCTAATATTTCAATGTATGTAGATTTACCAAAGCAATATAAGGGTACACATATGAGTAGATTCTTAGAGATAATAGAAGGGCATAATAGAGAGATTCATGTTAATGCAATTTTCAAAATATTAAATCAGATGCAAAAGCTTTTAAAAGCAAAAGCTTCACACATAGAAGTTGAATTTCCTTTCTTTATGTGCAAAAAAGCACCCATATCAAAGAGAAAATCTCTAATGAATTATAAGGTAAAATTTCACGCCGTAAAAGATAATAAAAGAGAAGATTTCATAATGACTGTTAAAGTACCCGTTACAACTTTATGTCCCTGCTCAAAAAATATCTCTAAATATAATGCTCATAACCAAAGAGGTGAGGTAACAGTATCAATTCGGTTTAATAATTCTGTATGGATTGAAGATGTAATAAAAATTGTAGAAGAAAGTTCAAGTTGTGATTTATATTCTCTTCTCAAAAGAGAAGACGAAAAATATGTAACAGAAAAAGCATATGAAAATCCTCTCTTTGTTGAGGATCTTGTAAGAAATATTGTCTTAAAGCTGAAACAAAATAAAGATATAATCTGGTATTCAGTAGAAGCAGAAAACTTTGAAAGTATTCATAATCACAACGCTTATGCCCAAATAGAATCTGATTTTTATTTAGACAATAATAATGGTAAAAGGTTCATTATCAGTAGATATTAATTAAAACTAATGTAATTACTTGATGTTTGTTAATTACAAAACTATTTTTGAATATAAACTTAAAAAACTATATTATGAAAAGGCAAATTATTTTGGGTGCAGTAACACTTATTATTCTTATGTTTTTCATTAATACAGATTCTTTTGCTCAAACCACTCCAACTGTAACTGTTTCAACGAATAAATCATCATATAAAGCCGGTGAAACAGGTACTTTAATAATAAAATTTAAAACTGCAAAAAAAGTTAAAATTCCAGTTGAACCTGAAATAGAAGTTACTTTAAATTCCTCTGAGGTTGAAGGTTTAGGTTTGCAACCAGTATCATCAGAAGGCGGATATTTAAAACCAGCACAAGTCAAATATAAGTTCAAAGTATCTTCAAATGTAACAAAAGGAAGTAGTGTTACAATATCCGGAAGTATTAAGTTTGGATATTGCAATGAAGATTCAGGAATTTGTAAAATAGGAACCAAAAACTTTTCAAAAACGATACAGATAAAATAATTATTTAAAAACATTATTCAAAAATAAATAACCAAAGAGGTTAACACATATTATTTTATATCAGATATTCATCTCGGAATAAAAAACAGTATTTCCGATATTTCCCGAGAAGAACTCCTTATTAATTTTTTAAATGACATTAATAATGAACAATCCCAGAATAACTCAAGAGGAATTGAGTTATTTATTGTTGGTGACCTTTTCGATTGTTGGATTGAATACAAGTATGTAATTCCAAAGGGTTATTATAAATTGTTTAATAAAATAGATGAATTACTGAAAAATGGAATTAAAATTACATATTTAGCAGGTAATCATGATTTTTGGCGAGGGAACTATTTTAAGGAAGAATTTGAAATAGAGATTCAATTTAAAGACATAGAAAAAATTATTGATAACAAAAGATTTTACATAAGTCACGGAGATGGATTAGCATATAAAGATTTAGGTTATAGAATTTTAAAAAAAATATTCAGAAATAGAATCTTACAAAAATTATATTACCTGATTCATCCGGACTTAGGAATCTGGATAGCAAAAAACACATCATCAACTTCAAGAGAATACACAAATAAAAAGGATTATTCAGAAAAAGATGGCTTAAAAGATTTTGCTTTCAAAAAAATTGATGAAGGATTTGATTATGTAATTCTTGGACATAGACACAAACCCGAAATTGTAAAAAAAAAGAATTCTTATTATATTAATTTAGGAGATTGGATCGAACAACTTTTCGTATGGTTGTTATAAGAACTCAGAGTTTAGGCTTTATAGATATTATGATGTAAAAACAAAAACTATCATAAATTCAGAAATAAAATGTTGAAAAAGAGAAAACAGAATAAAGATTTAGATAAATTTTTAAAAGATAAAAAATATCGTGAAAACATATTAAAGAATAAAAGAAAACAAAACATATATACCACAATAATTTTATATTCTTTAATCACGCTGTTCTTTGTGTTTATAGGCTGGTTAATATATCTTTCCCAAACATTACCATCTCTTTCTGAACTTGAAAATCCACGATTAGAAGAGGCAACCAAAATTTACTCAGATAATGGTGAATTAATAGATAAATTTTATCTAAAAAACCGAACCCGGGTAACTATTGACGAAATACCTCAAGATTTAATTAATGCTTTAATTGCAACAGAGGATAGGAGATTTTTTAACCATTGGGGTGTAGATTTAAGAAGAATAGTTCAAGCATTTGTAAAAAATATAATTAGTTTTAACTTAACAAAGGAAGGTGCATCTACAATAACTCAACAGTTAGCCAGGAATCTTTACCTTAATACTACAGAAACTACTTTGAGCAGAAAGTTAAGGGAGGCAATGACTGCTGTTCAAATTGAAAAGACCTATACAAAACAAGAAATTCTTGCTTATTATTTAAATACAGTATATTTTGGTAAAGGTGCTTATGGTGTTGAAACAGCAGCGCAAACCTATTTCAATAAATCAGTTAAAGATTTAAATCTTAATGAATGCGCTATTCTAATTGGTCTTTTAAAATCTCCTTCAAATTATGACCCAGTTACAAACCCTGAAGCAGCAAAAGTAAGAAGAAATATTGTATTAAATTCGATGTATGAATGTAATTTCATACCTAAAGATGTGTATGAAGCGAATATTAAAGAACCAATAAAAATTACTCCAAAGATTAGTACATATTATACCGAAAGTCAATATTCTGATTTTACTGAATATATTAGACAATTATTACAAGAAAAAGCTGAGAAATATGGGTTTGATTTATACAGAGATGGATTAAAAGTTTATACCACACTTGATACAAGAATACAAAATCACGCGGAAATTGCAATAAAAGAGCAATTAAAAACCTATCAAAAATCATTCAATTCTTATTGGAATTGGAAAAATCATAAGGATATTTTAAACTCAAACTTAGATAAATTCATACGACAATCTGAAGAATATAAGAAATGCAAAACGGAAAAAGAGAAGCAAAAAGTTTATGAATCGATGAAAAACAATAAATCTATAATTGATTCAGTAAAACAACTTTCTTCAACTATTCAGGTTGGTTTCATTGCAATGGAGGTAAAGACAGGGTATATTCGAGCAATGGTAGGTTCAAATCCTTTTACAAGAGTGAAATATGGATTAAATCATGCGGTGCAAATAAGACGACAGCCGGGTTCGGCATTTAAACCATTTGTTTATGCTGTTGCTATAAATGATGGATATTCGCCGGGATATGGAATTTCAAATGACCCATTAACAGTTACAATTGATGGAAGAAACTGGTCACCTAAAGGGGGAGGGACAGGAGGAATTGTTTCAATAAGAGAAGCTGTTGAAAAATCAATAAATGTCGTTGCTGTAAGAACTGCAATGCAAATAGCACCAATTGATAAAGTTATAAAGCTTGCGCATGATATGGGTATTAAATCACCTTTACCAAATTACTTGTCATTATCATTAGGAGTAGGAGAAGTATCCCCACTAGAAATAACAAACGCCTTTGGAACATTCGCTAATGGTGGAATTTGGGTAGAACCCGTTGCTATACTAAGAATTGAAGACAGAAATGGAAAAATAATTGAAGATGTTTCTATGACAACTACTCACAAAGAAGTTTTAAGTGAAGGGGTCGCCTATATAATGACAGATGTTATGGAAGGGGTAATAGATAATGGAACAGCAACATCAATAAGGCAATTTTTTCATCGTCCCTGCGCTGGAAAAACAGGGACATCTCAAAGCTATACAGATGCCTGGTTTATAGGTTACACACCGCAGTTTGTTGCTGGGGTATGGCTTGGTTTTGATGATGCAAGAATAAACTTCGGGGGCTCATACGGGCAAGGAGGAAAAGCAGCGGCGCCAATATGGGGTAGGTTTATGAAATATCTTTACTCCGATGATGATTTTGATTTCCCTGTTGAATATTTTTATATGCCTGAAGATGTGGAAGAAGTAAATATTTGCCTTATTTCCGGCTTACTCGCAAATAGTACATGTCCATCATCGGTTGATCTTGTTTTAAAAAAGTTTATGCCTAAAAGATGTAATATTACTCATATGTATGAGACTATTGACTCTACAGCAGCAAGAGTATCAGAAGAAGAAAATTAATACATAATTTAACATGGAAAGAACGCTTTGTATCATAAAACCTGATGCAATCAGAAAAAAAGTAGAAGGAAATATAATTCAGATGATTCTTGATGCGGGTTTCAAAATTATTGGTCTAAAACTACTTAGATTAACAAATGAAAGAGCAATGAGTTTTTATGAAATACATAAAGATAAACCGTTTTTTAAAGGTTTAATTAATTTTATGACTTCAGGTCCCGTAATTGTTATTGCTCTTTCAAAGGAAAATGCTGTCCAAGATTTTAGAAACTTAATAGGTGCTACAGATCCACTAAAAGCAAACTATGGAACTATTAGAAAACTATTTGCTACTGATGTCCAGGAAAATGCAGTACACGGTTCAGATTCAATTGAAAATGGAATAAGAGAGGTATCGTTCTTCTTTGATGAAAATGAAATAATAGACTAATACTTCTTCCCCAAGAACAACCCTATTCTATAGGAATTTTCATACCACTAACTACATCATCAACTTTAGTTTTATATTCATCCAAATAAATCTCATTAATTGTAGCTATTATTGTTACTGCGTATGTATTAGTTTTATTTTTTACCTGAAAATAATAATTATATTTCTTGCTTAATTTTTCTTCTTTAAGCGGACCACAACTTACTGCAGTATATGAAGTGTCTTTCATAGGAAACTGCTTTGCATCACCTTTACAATTGAATAATACCCCATTTATATCTTTAACAATTTTCAAATCAAAATCTCCATATTTTCTGTTATTACTCCTATCAGTTAAAAACTGTGAGGTATCATTACTCATTGTTAATCCTGTAACCTCATCTGTTTTTTGCCAACCATATTTTTGATAATCCATATAAATTATCTTGGCATTAGTTGTATCAATATAATTCCTTACAAAATTTGTATCAGCACGAGTTGTATCTGCCCTTCTTTCTTTATCAAGAGTTTTATTTATCATTGTTATATCAGAAGTATCCTTTTGTGTTGTATCCTTTTTTATTTCTTGGCTTATGATTTTAGGCGTTTTTACTTTTGTTAGACGAGGCTTTGAGATAATATTTGAAGGGATATCATCTTTATTATCATCTTCTATTAAACTTTCTTCTTTCTTAATAGGAACTTCATTAATTGTTTCGGGGACATCCTGAATAACTATTAACCTTTGGTGAGAACTATTGTCAATTTCTTCTTTACTTGCGGCAATAGAAGAATAAATAATTATAGTTATTAAAAAAACGATTACTGAAATAATCATCCCAACTTTTAAGTGTTTCTGAATTAATTTTAAATTTTTTCTATAGGGATTATTGGGTTTTAATCTTTCTTTATAATACTCTTCCCGAGTTTTAGGAATATATTGTTGCTCAAATAGTTTATCGCGTTTTTTCTGTTCTTCAACTAAATCTGAAACCGATGGATCAATTAGAAGTTTTTTTTTATTTTCAGGAGAGAATTCTTCTACTGTTTTTTTTCCCTCAGCCTGAGATGTATCTTTTACAGGATTAATAGCAACTATAATTTCAACTTCCTGCTTACTACCATCGTCTTTAGGATTTATAAGAATTTTATTGGATTGTGTTTGTGAGGAGGTTTCTTTATCAAGTTTTTTATCTTTTACAGTACAATCCACTCCGATGGATTTATCAGTAACTACAACAATTCTCAGTAAATTTTCATTTATTAAACTTACCTGATAATTACTTTCTTTGGAAACCAACTCTCTTTGTAAATGATTATCAAATTTGGATATTTCGCTATCTTTTTTTAATTCCGCTTCACCAGTATTTTCTGAGAAGTCAAACGAATTTTCTGTATTTTGAACAGCATTATCAAGCCCGGAAGCTTCGTCTTCTCTTTCTAAATTCTCAGAAAACATAGGTTTGTCTTTATCACTTTTGAATTCATCCTGAGAATTAGTTGTGGTTGATTTCTTTCTATTTTCCTGTTTATCTGACATTTAAAATACTAAATAATAAAGATAAATAACTTATAATTAATAATAAATTCATTTATGTAAGCATTTTCAATAAACTCATATAATATATACTAATATAATTACTATAAAGTTCACAAGACATTTGACCGATGATAATAAATAAAATCAGAAAAAAGCTGTGATTTGCGCTCTTCCGGTATGAATTGCTTTTCTTCCTCCTTCAATTCTACCGTCATAGTTTAAAGATGCTTGAATATTTTTACTAATACTATAATCAAAATATCCACGCCAGAAATAACTTTTTCCTTCGGTTTTTCCATTGGTTAGTTCATAGGGAAATGTTAACCTACTTTGATTAAAAGATACCTCAGCTCTTTCGAATTCCAACCTCAATCTACCAACGGTAGCAAAGGAATATATAAATCTTAATACTTGCTGATTAATATCTGCTTGAGTAAAAGTTGAACCAATTTCAAGCGGATAATAATCTGTTGCACGAGAGAAATTTATCTCAAGTCCACTTTCAATTTCAGAAATCGGTTTGTAAGAAAAGTCGGTATTAAAATAGTCACCTTTAATTTTTCTATTCCTAACAGAATTAATTGGAGCAAGATTATTATCTATTTTATTAACATATTCAAGTTGAATACTAACATCTGATGTTACACCAAATCTGAATTTTACAGATTTTTGAATATTGAGTAATCTTTCATTTCCACTGCTATATTGATTAAAACCTTTTTGTTGTAAATATCTTAACCGTAATGAATATTGCGGATTATTGTCAAAAAAATTAAAATCCTGTTGAAACAATTGAATCCCGGATAGTGTGTTTGAATCGTTTAAAAAGGTAGCAAACCTGAGAAAATAAATATTTTCAGAAATCGGGTCTTTACTTTTTTCATCAACCTTTATAAAGGTTTCCGCGGAAATATTATTATATAATTCATTTAAGAATGTTACACCATTAAGATAAAAGTAACGGGAGGGTTTAAAGTATAGTCTCGCAGAAGTTTTTAAATCTATAGTGGGAAAATATTCCCCTGTCGGTACATTAAGTTTAATATAGTTACCGTCATAATTTACAAGTTGAAATTCATTTTCGTCTTGAACTCCATTAGAATTCAAGTCTCCTAAATAAATATAATTTCCCTGACCAATCGGGACCAGAACGAATAATTTTTCTATTTTTGCTGTTCTCTCGCTTGTTATATTATAAAGTAAATCAATTGATAACGCATTACTCAGTGGTGAAAATTTCGTTCTTGAATTCACAAGTACAGTATTATTATCTACATTTCCTTTTTGATAACCTATTTCTGAGAACTTCTTATTTCTTACACCAATATCAAAATATGTAAAAAACCAATTGACACCAGTATATGTTAGACCGAATTTTTGTGTATAGGCATTTGAAAAATTTTTAAGATATCCATTATCGGGAAAATCCTCTTTTCTATAATTAAATTCAGCAAATAAATTTAAGTTCAAAAAATTATTTAATGAAATTTTAGGTGTTATATCATGAAAAAGAAAACTCTCAAAAGTTAAGCTGTCCTGATTTCCATATTTAATGAAGTTCTTTTTTATTTCACTATTATATGTAATATTAAATAATAATGAAGAATAATTATTCTTTTCTTTTCTAAACAATAATCTATAGGATACAGATGCTAAATGTTTAAACCAACTTCCTTCAAAATTTGTGGGCTTAAAATTACTCGATACATTTTCAAATATATATTTGAATTGTGGTAATCCGGAAGTATCAACTAAAACAGATGGGTTATTAAATTCAATAGAAGCAATCGTTCTAAAGGAGTTAAAAAAATCATCTCTTTTTAAATTTGCAAAATTACTTTTAAAAGAAAATAAATTCCCTAAAGTTAAATTTACACTTCCTTCTTTCCAATCTTCTGTAGCTTTATTAGAATCCTGAACATCAAAGTTCCTATTAAATTCAACATCATTAATTCTATCCAAAGAGTAAAATAATTTATTTATTACTCTTTGCTTATACGAAATCTGTAAATTATTTATTTCTATTCCAAGAAAATCCAGGTTTCTTTTTTGATAACCAAGTACCCCGAAGAATGCAACCCCTCCGTTTGTATGGTCATCAAGAACAGAAAATTTGTTTTTATCAAAATAAGAATACGCAGACTCAAGTCTGAAAAATAACTCTTTATCTTTACCTGTGTTGTATTCAATAACAATATCTCCAAGTTGATAAGATGTTGGAACAGGTAGAAATATTACAGGAGCATAGGACCCTTTATTCTTACCGATAAATTCGTAGTTCAATAAACTTTTATTAATATAATCACCCCTACCCTGCCCAACATAAGAGAAAGTAATATTATAAACAGCAGCTGTATCACCTGGCAAATAGACATAATATATATAACCGGTTGAATCTATTTTCTTAATATATGTTCCAAGACTACGACCGACTGAATCTTTACCTACATATACTACACCAGACTTTGTTGGCGGATCTGCACCAGCATTTTTTAAAATTACCTTATCAGAATCACTCAATGTAAAATCAATAGGCTTATTTTCATTATCAGTTTCATTTAAATAAGAAAAATTGATTTTTAAATTTTTATTCAGTAGCTCAATCTTGCTATTTCCAGTAATTAGTGCTCTACTATATTTTCTATCTGAATATTCAAAGTCAACAATAATTCTTGAAGCACTTGTGATAATTTTTCTATTTGTAAATGTAATTTGTCCAAGTGCATAATCAATCACATAATCTGCTTGCTCTCCTCTTACCAGTAATACACCATCAAGATAAACTTTTTCAGTTCCGGATAAGACAAGAATATTTATTTCGTTATTTTTACCGGTCAACCTGTATGGACCTTGAACTCCATCAATACCATTAAAAGAATTTGTGTTAAATTTCCCTCTCGAAATAGCCCCGACAAAAGTAATATTTCCTAAATCATAACTCCCAAATCCTTTTACTCCCTGAATTTTTCGATTAAAATTAATGAAACCTCCTTCGTAAGAAGATGGAAAGTTTACTTCTAAATCACCAAGTGTTGCAGCAATATTACTACTTTTTACTTCTATAAAAACTTTATCAAGCTCTTGTAATTTAAGAGTATTACCTTCAGGTTGAATAGGGGTAGTTTCATCTGTTAATGCAGCAGTAATATCAATTTCGCGGGATAGTTTACCTTTTAGTTGAAGTCTGAATCCGGAGTTCACAGAAATATCACGATTAGAGCCAAAGTTTATTCCCCTGAATATTGAGCCTGACTTTTCAAGATCAGTTCCTTCAAACAAATCTTCTAAAAAATCTTTTGATGTTGTCGCTACTGTTATAGTATCACCAGTTAATGTATCCTTTTGTGTTATAACTTCAAAGTTTGAATATTCCTCTTTTAATTTGTAGGGATATAGGTCATAAATAACTACTAAAGTATATATCCTTAGGGTATCAAGGGAATATTTTTTAAATAAATCTTTACTTAAAAAAATAATTCCTTTTGCGTAATTGAATTCATAGTCTTCATTTTTAATAAGTTTTATAAAATCAGGCGGTATCTCAATTTTTAATTCTTCACTACCTGTTATTATAAAACTATCACCCGTTACGAGTTGACTGTCAAGAAATGAAAGTTGTAATTTTATTGTCTTATAATTTAACTCATTTTGAGAAAAAATATAATTTGGATTAGCTATAAATAAAATAGTGGCTAATAATATTATTTTTACTGGTTTCAATATAAGGAAAGATTGTTATTTGTGTCTTCTTACATTATTAATCCTTTCCTCCTCTAAATCGAAAAGCGTGCGCAATTTATTAATCAAGGATGAGTCAAATTTTCTGTAATCACTTGTAACTGTGTTCTCGTTAGAGTTAATAATTTCATCTTTTTCGACAATTTCATCTGTATTTTTTTCATCAATAGCTAAAGAGGTTTTGGTGATATTTTCTGAGTGTATTTCTTCTGATACCTGATATGTTTCGGTCTCCTTTTCATTATTAATTATCTCTGAAGTTTTTTTTTCTTTTGTTTTGGTAGTAAGAGATTGATAAGAATTTCCCGACTTAATATTGGTTATATCGTGTTCAGAAGTTTTTTTTTTGAATTCTTCCAGTTCAGAAATAAGTCTTTCAAGATCAATAACTTCCTTGTTGATTCTACACAGTTCAACAAGAATGGTTTCAGATAATATACGCTGATTCGCAGAAAATTTGAATCTTTGTTCATCATCGAATAAAATCTGAAGAATTCTAAGTAACTGGCTTTCTGAAAACTTATCGCTTTCCTGAATATACTTATTTTTAATTACATCGGACTCATCTATCAAACTACAATCTTTCGTAGATTTAATAATCAATAAATTTCTGAAGTGTTCAGTAATTCCAGAATAAAAAGTATGTAAATCGAAACCTTGATCAAACAAATTTGAAAAATATTCTAAAACACCTTTAGAATCCCCCTTGTAAATAAAATCTGAAATTTTAAAATAAACCTCTTTCTCAGGTAAATTAAAAAACTGTTTTAGTTCATCATAAACAATATTTTGTCCACAAAAAGAAACTGCTAAATCAAAAATACCAAGAGCATCCCTTAATGCACCATCACCAAGTTTGGAAATTAAAAAGAGTGATTGTTCGTCAATTGTAATATTTTCTTTTTTTGCAATTTCAGATATTCTTTTTGATATATCCTCAATCTTTATCCTTTGTAAATTAAATTTCTGACATCTACTTGAAATCGTAGGGGGAATTTTTTCCGGGTTAGTAGTTGCAAGAATGAAAATTAAATATTGCGGTGGCTCTTCAAGGATTTTAAGTAATGCATTAAATGCCTGTATCGTAAGCATATGTACTTCATCCACAATAAAAAACTTATAACTTGCTTTAACGGGGTAATATTTTGCAGCATCCTGAATTGCTCTTACATCATCAATACCTCTATTAGAAGCAGCATCTAATTCAAACACATCGGGATGAATTCCATTTGTAATTTCAATGCAAGATTCACATTCATTACAGGGTTCTCCATCTTTCTGGTTCTTACAATTAAGAGCCTTTGCGAAAACCCTTGCAATAGTTGTTTTTCCAATTCCACGCGGTCCGCTTATTAAATAAGAGTGAGCAATCTTTTTAGAAATAATCGCATTCTTTAGAGTTTGTGTAGCAAAATCCTGTGATATAACTTCGTCAAACCGCTGTGGCCTATATTTTAATGCTGAAACTTTATAGTCATTCATTTTTTTTCCTTTTAAATTTTAACTCACCGTTATCGAAAATATAGGGTAACGATTCTAAAATATTTTTTACTAAAATAATATTTAGATTATCTTTTATTTCTTTTGCAACTTCATCAAGGTCTTTCTCATTCTCTTTGGGAATTAAAACAGTTTTTATTCCACTTCTTAATGCAGCAAGCATTTTTTCATTCAACCCACCCACTGGTAAAATTTCACCCCTAAGTGTAATTTCACCGGTCATTGCAACATCTGTTCTTGCAGGAACTCGGGTTATAGCAGATAACATTGCAATTGTCATTGTTATACCGGCAGAAGGTCCATCTTTTGGAATGGCTCCTTCTGGTACATGAATATGAATTTCCTTATTTTTAAAGAAATCTTTTGGGATATCAAACTTTTTCATATTTGATTTAATAAAAGATAAACCTGCCTGTGCTGATTCTTTCATTACATCTCCTAATTGACCGGTAAGTATAAACTTTTCCTGCCCTTCCATAACTGTAACATCAACGGTCAAAATATCACCACCAAGTGTCGTCCAGGCAAGTCCTGTAGCTGTTCCTATTTTATGTTTTTCTTTAGCAGATTTTCGGCTTACATATTTAGGAACTCCAAGATATTTGGGTACATCACTTGTTTTAATCACAATTCTTTTAGGTAATGATAAGGGCTTTTCACTATTTTGATTTTTTTCAGTTTTTATGTTCCCTTTTGAATCCGTAACAATTTCCCTGATAACTTTTCTTATAATAGAAGTCAATTCTCTCTCAAGATTTCTTACTCCCGCTTCCTTTGTATATTCTCTAATAATTTTTAAAATTACATTATCCGGAAATTTAATTGCATCTTTTGTTAAACCATGTTCCTGAAGTTCTTTGGGAATTATATGACGCTTTGCAATTTCTATTTTTTCAAAATCAAGGTAGCTTCTCATTTCAATAATTTCCATTCTATCTCTCAATGCAGGTGGTATGCTATATTGAACATTAGCGGTCGTTATGAAAAGTACATTTGATAAATCATAATCTACATCAAGATAATGGTCATTAAAAGTATTGTTCTGCTCAGGGTCTAACACTTCCAACATAGCACTTGCAGGATCCCCACGCCAATCTGTTCCCATTTTATCTATTTCATCAATTAAAATAACAGGATTGCAGGTTCCGGTTTTTTTCATTGCCTGAATTATCTTTCCCGGCATAGAACCAATATAGGTTCTGCGGTGTCCTCTGATCTCTGCTTCATCCCTCACCCCTCCAACAGAAAGGCGTGCAAATTTTCTATTCAACGCTCTTGCAATAGATTTCCCAAGCGATGTTTTTCCAACTCCGGGTGGACCAACAAAACATAAAATTTGACCTTTGGGATATTTTTTTATCTTTTGCGATTTTAATAATTTAAGAATTGCAAGTAATTCAAGTATTCTTTCTTTTGGCTTATCTAAATCATAATGGTCTTCATCGAGAATTTTTTTTGCATTTTCAAGGTCATAATTATCCTCGGTAAAAACATTCCAGGGTACACTAACCATCCAATCCAGATAATTTCTTGTAACAGAAAAGTCAGGTGACATTGAAGGGGTTTTCTTCAATTTATTAAATTCTTCAAGCGCTTTCTCCTTAACATTTTCAGGCATTCCTGCACTTTCAATTTTTTCCAGAATTTTTTTAAGATCCGGGTCTAATTCTATCCCTTCGTTAAGCTCATCCTGTAATATTTTAATTTGTTCCTGTATAATAAATCTACGCTGACTTCTCTGTATTTCTGAATTAACTTTATTATCAATCTCCTTTATCATATTTGAAATCTCAAGTTCAGAATTCAGAATATAAAGAAGTTCATAATAAAGTTTTTTAATATCAGAAATTTCGAGTAGTTGTTGTTTCTTTTTTAATTCAATGTTTAGGGTCGAAGCAATGAAATATACTCTCCGCTCATAATCAGAAATATTTTCAAAGGTTATGACTGTTTCTTTGGGAATACTTTGATTTACATTAATATAATCAATAAACAACTTTTTTACCTGTCTTGATAATGCTATAAGTTCATTATCTTCTTTAATATCTGTTGTTCTAATCTCAACTTCTGCTTCAATATAATCTTCAAAATTATAATTGAGTACATTAGCAACTGCAATACCATCAACAAGTACTTTTAATAATCCGTTTGGCATTCTAAGTACCTGTAATATCTTGGCAATTGTACCTGTTTTGTATAAATTTTGTAGGTCTGGATTTTCAGCAGTGAAATCTATTTGTGCAACAAGAAGAACATATTTATCTGAATCAGTTGCGGAATTTATTGCTTTAATTGTTGTTTCTCTCCCCGCAAGCACAGGATATAAAATAAAGGGAAATATAACAGTATCCTTCAATGGAATAACCGGAAATTTTGTTTTACCTTTAATTTCTTCTAACGTGCTTTTATTAAATTCACCCCTAATATCTGTAGGGTTTAGTTCCATAACGATTTCCTTAAAATAGATTTTTTATTTTTCTAAATTAATCCCTTATAACACAATTTTCAATGTTATAATTTATATTTTCATTAAAATATATCATTTTAAAACTGAAAAACAATTTCTTACTATATGTTATGAATTTTTCCCTTCAAAAACGATTGTAATTATAAAATAATATGAGTAGTTATTATATCTAATCACTTGTTTTAATAGTATTTTAATTAAAGAACAATTTTGCAATATAAACATTTTTTCAAAAATAAATTACAATTTTATATTCTACTTAAAATTTTGTTAGCTAATAAATTCGGAATTCTTATTTACTTTTTTTATTCTTCTCTGTTATTTAGGCACATCCTCATAATTATTCAATCAGGTAGTAATCTTCTTTCCTCATAACTTTTAGAAAAGTAAATGTTTTCTATAATTCGAAATTATTAAAATAAAAACTGCTTCAATAAAAGTATATTTGTATTGATTTATCTGATTATAAGGGATAATTTAACAGAAATGAAAAAATTAATATACTTACTCGTTACGATAATTTTATATGGTTTATGGGGATGCAGTCATTTATCATACACGGTACTATCTTCCGGGACAATAAAAGAAGGTGAGGAAGATCCTGAACCGTTATACGATATTACATTAGATGAAAATTTCCAGAATTTTGTTGAATATTTGTTTATCGGGAATAGGTCGGAAAGTTTCGGAACATATTTTAATAAATACTATTCAGCAAAAGAAGATTTTGAAGAAGGATTACAGGACTATCTAAATACATTTATTGCTAATTACATTCCAAGTATAGATTCACTTGATGTAGTTCCCCCCGTATCTGCAACAGCAAAAGAAAAATTCAACAGCGTAATAGAAGGTTGTTCAAAAATAATTCAATATCATAAAAGCACAAGGTATTTAGATGATGCGGTTTTATTGATAGGGAAATCATATTATTATATGCAAGAATACTTACAGGCTGAAAGAAAGTTTAGCGAATTCTTATCTAAACTTACTCAGAGTGAATTATATGATGAAGCGATTCTATATTTAGGAAAAACAAAAATGAAAATGCGGCAAAGAACAGAAGAGGAAACAATTTTAAAAAACTTATTTACATTAACAAATAAAAATGAGATAAAAGCAGAAATTGCTGAGGAATTAGCGATAAATTCATTATCCAAAAAAGAAATATTGAGCGGAATAGATTATTTTAATGAAGCAATTAAATATACAGAGGATAAAGAGAACAAAGCAAGAAGACAATTTATACTTGCAAAAATTTATTTACTAACAACCCCTGAAAAAGCCGTCACTGAATATGAAGAAGTAATTAAAAATACTTCAAATTTTGAACTTGAATTTTATGCAAGGCTTAATAAGTGTAAAGCATTAATTACTACTAATAAATATGAAGAAGCAAATGAGTATGCAAACTCAATGGTAAAAAAATACAAGGATTATACTGAATTATTACAGCAGGCAGAATTTGTGTATGCATTAACATTTTATTATTTAAAAAAATATGACATTGCATTAACTAAATTTTATGATATTATAATAGATTATCCCGGGGGAAATGTTGCCGGAGATTCTTACTTTTACATCGCAAAGTATTATGAAGAAGTAAAAAAAGACTATCTGAATGCTCTCGTCAACTACAACAAGGCAACATTAAATGCAACTAAGGAAAATATGGTAATAAGCAGAAAGAAAGCTAATTCTCTTGATAAATATTTTACTCTTCTGGCTGAAATTAATGATACAACCAAAATACAAATACCAACAGAAAATCCCGAATTTGAAAAGTATAAAAAAGAGAAATTAAAAGAATTAGAAGATAAACAAGATAGGAATATTCCAAAATACGAAGGAAAAGGTGGAGGAGCAAAGTATATATATAATTTTTATAGCTTATTAGATACGAATGACGAAGATGTTATATTAAAAACATCCAAAGATACGGTGAAAGAAGTAATAGAAGACACACTTATTTTAAATGAAGTTGATTCACTACTTATAAAACAAAAGATTGAAGATTCAATAATATATGCAAAAAATGAGAAGAAATTTACTGCATGTTTGAACATGGCTGAATTATTTTTATTTGAATTAAACATAGAAGATTCTGCAATTGTATATTTAGACTATGTAATTGAATCAGATACAAACAGTATACGCAGGAGTAAATCGCTTTATATGATAGCAACAATCTTCCGAACCAAAAACCAAATTGAAAAGTCAGATTACTACTTAAACTTAATAATAAAAGATTACCCTAACATCGAAATTGCTAATGAAGCAAGAAGAATACTAAATATAGAAACGGTGGAAATTTCCAAAGACCCTGCTGATTCATTATACCTGATTGCATCTTCATATTTTTCTGAAAGTGAATATAACATAGCAATTGAAAAATTAAGGGAAATTTACAGCAACTATCCGGAAAGTCCATTAGCTCCAAAGTCATTATATACCATTGGTTGGCTGTTTGAAAATTACGGACAAAATAAAGATAGTATGCTTTATTATTATTCCTTGCTCGTAGAAAAGTATCCAATATCAATATACTCAACGACAGTAAAACCAAAATTACAATTTTTTACAGATCTTACTCAGAAACAAATATCTGATAGTATAAAAGCCATAAATGACTCGTTAAACTTAGAAAGTGATACTTCGAAAATAATATTACAGAAAGATACCACAAAAATTTTAGAAAAAGAAAAGACGGTTTTGCCTGATGAAAATAAAGGTGAAGAAGAAATTCAATACGATTCTCTCGGAAATGAAATTAAGAAAGATATTGAGATATTATTTTCAATAATTAATGTAAAAAATATATCAGGAATTGATTACAGGAAGCCGAGTTCAAGTTTTGCTTCATCTGTCATACGGGAAAAATCCCAGGGCGGGTCAAATGTAACAACAACTTTTGCGTCATTTATCATTGGGTTCTCTTTCAATTTTTGCTGTACTTCAACGGGTAAAGTTCCGGCTACAGGACAGGCAGGCGAAGTTAAGGTCATAACAACAAGCACATCACCATTTGTTGCAAGCTTAATATCGTATATTAAGCCAAGGTCATATATATTCACAGGGATTTCAGGGTCATAACAATTTTTTAAAACTTTTATAACCTCCTCTTTTAATTTTTCCAGATCTTTGGGTTTGAGGGTTGAGTCTGTTTTTGGAGAATTTTTTTCTTCGCTACTCATAAAATCATTTTAAGTAAATCAGTTGTTATTTAAATATTTCTGAGCTTCAGCCTTTATTCTTTTAACCATTGACAATAAACCATTGGAACGATTTGGTGATAAATGTTTAATTAAACCAATTTCATCTAAAAATTTTATATCACTATTATAAATCTCTCTTGGATCTTGATTATTAAAAACTCTTATAAGAAGGGCAATTAACCCTTTTGTAATAATCGCATCACTATCTGCCCGGAAAATCATTTTACCATTTTGATATTCTGTTTTTATCCATACCTGAGATTGACAACCGCTAACTTTATTTTCCTGGGTTTTATCCACATCAGGTAAAGGGGGATGTTGTTTCCCAAGTTCAATTATATATTCATACTTCGAATCCCAATCATCAAACATTGAAAATTCTTCTATAATTTCTTCTTGTTTTTCCTTAATACTCATCCAAGTAATTTTTTTGCTTTATAAATTGCTTCAACAAGTTTATCTACTTCTTCTCTCATATTATAAAATGCAAATGAGACTCTTACAGTTCCAATCTTACTAAAAAACTTAATCAGGGGCTCAGCACAATGCATACCTGTTCTTACAGCAATTCCCTCATTATCAAGAATAGCACCTACATCATAAGGGTGAAAATCGTTTAAAAGAAAAGATATTATATTTGCTTTTTGCTTTGCGGTTCCAATTATTTTTAATCCTTCTATGCCACTTAATTTATTTGTAGCATATTCAAATATTTCTTTTTCATAATTTTCAATATTATCCATTCCAATCTTACTAATATATTCAACTGCAGAAGCCAAACCAATAGCGTCTGCAATATTGGGAGTACCTGCTTCAAATTTATAAGGCAACACATTATAATCTGTTTTCTCAAAAGAAACAGAACTAATCATTTCTCCCCCACCCTGATAAGGTGGCATTGCATCCAAAATTTCTTTTTTCCCATAAAGAATCCCAATGCCGGTTGGTCCATAAACTTTATGACCAGAGAAAGCAAAAAAATCGCAGTCAAGTTTTTTTACATCAATTTTCTTATGCTGGATAGACTGAGCGCCATCAATTAAAACAGGAATGTTTCGTTTATGTGCAGTCTTTATAATTTCTTCTATTGGATTCACCGTCCCAATAGCGTTTGAGATATGATTAAGCGCTATAAACTTTGTTCTTTCATTTAACAACTTTTCAAATTCATCAAACATTAAATCGCCATTACTATTAATGGGAATAACTTTAAGAACTGCACCGGTACATTCACAAAGCAATTGCCATGGAACAATATTTGAGTGGTGTTCAAGAAAGGAGATAATTATTTCATCATTCTCTTTTATTTTCCCCCTACAAAAAGAAGTCGCCACAAGATTAATTGCTTCTGTTGTTCCTCTAACGAAAATTATTTCTTCAACCGAATCCGCATTAATAAAGCTTCTGATTTTTTCCCGTGCTTCTTCAAATTTAGTCGTTGCTTCTTCGCTAAGAAAATGAACCCCACGGTGAACATTGCTATTTATGTTTTCGTAATAATTTCTTATTGTTTCAATTACAATTGCTGGCTTTTGAGTTGTTGCTGCATTATCAAAATAAATTAAGGGCTTCTCATTTAAGTTTCTTCTGCTTAATATTGGGAAATCTTTTCTAATATTTTTTACATCAAAAACAGGCAACTTTGAATTATATTATATTTTACTAAATTAAAAAAATAAAATTATAAATTAATTGAATTAATTTTTTCACTTATTACTTTAATAATACACTTATCAATTAATTCACGATACTTTTTTGAATCAGAATAGTTATTACCTAAACCAACAACATCAGTAAGAAATGCAAATAAAAGTAATCTTTGTGCTATTTTTTCGGGAATTCCGCGTGCTCTCATATAGAATAATTCATCAGCATTTAATCTTCCGGAAGTTGCACCATGACTACATTTAACATCATCAGCAAAAATTTCAAGTTGTGGTTTGGCATTAATAGTTGCTTTATCGGAAATTAAAATGTTTTTATTTGACTGATATGCATTAGTTTTTTGAGCATCTTTCCGAACAAGTATTTTTCCATTAAAAACACATTTTGATTCATCACCTATAATACCTTTATAATACTCATTACTATAACAATTAGGAACAGCATGGTCAACAAGAGTATGATTATCTATTAAACTGCCATTATCTCCAACATATATCCCATTAAAAATACACTCACTATTTTCCCCAATTAACAAAGAGTTAAGATTATTTCTTACAATAGTTCCATTTAAGGTTAAATTAAAAGATTTAAATTTCGAATCTCTTTCCTGAATAACCTGAGTAGTATGGACAATATTAGGCAGGTTGTTATCCTTTTGAATTTTATAATAATGAACTCTTGAATTAGGTTTCAAAAAAATTTCCGTTATTGAATTAATAAAATTAGAGTTTTGCAATCCACTGTCAGAAATATTATGATATGATTCCAAAACGGTAATATCGGAACCAACATCTGCAATTATTATATTTCTTGAATTAATAAGTGTATTTTCTTCTGATATATTTAGATTTAAAATGTGAAATGGATTTTTAGCAGAAACATTCTTTGGTATGTAGATAAAAGCTCCATTAGTAGAAAAAGCCATATTTATAGCAGTAAAAGCATCTTTAATATTTCCTAATGATTTGTTAAAATACTGCTTTATCAAATCATCATTGCCTTTTTGAAAATCAGCAATATTACTAATCTGAGCTGAAGGAATTTTTTCCTTGATTACTGAATGTTTTTCTGAATAAAAACCGTTTATTATTACTATTAGATTAACATTTAAATTTTTTATTAAATGTTTATTAATTTCACTTTTTAAAATTGAATTAATGCGCGTATTAAAGGTATCAGACTTATTTATATTAAGAGATGAATAATTATTTTTTATAATTGGATTAATATTTGTAAAACGCCATTCTTCATCTTTGCGGGTAGGAAATCCGAAATCTGAGAGATATTTTATTGCCTCAAGTCGTTTTTCAAAAATTTCAGGTAAGGAATTATTTTTAAAAAATTCTTTATTCCTTTCAAATTCTTTTATTAAATATTCTTTTAAATTTTCTTTTGAATTCATATTTACTTTATGTTTTAAGTTTGATACACTAAGGCATTACCTCTGATGCAATGAAATCATATCCTTTTTCTTCAAGTTCAAGCGCGAGTTCTTTTGAGCCTGATTTCTCAATTCTACCATTATAAAGCACGTGAACATAATCAGGTATAATATAGTTTAAAAGCCGTTGATAGTGTGTTATAACTATAAAAGCATTATTATCACTCTTTATTCTATTTACTCCATCCGCAACAATTTTTAATGCATCAATATCAAGTCCTGAATCTGTTTCGTCAAGAATACCAAGTTTTGGATTCATTAATGCAAGTTGAAAAATTTCATTTCTCTTTTTCTCGCCACCTGAAAAACCAACATTTACATAACGACTAAGCATTTCTTTTGAAATACCAACAAGTTTTGCTTTTTCTCTAATCAGTTTCAGAAAATCAACGGAATTCATTGGTTCTAATCCTTTTGATTTTCTAATTTCATTTACCGCAGTTTTCATAAAATTTGTAATGGTAACTCCCGGAATTTCAACCGGATATTGAAAAGCTAAAAATATTCCTTCCCTTGCTCGTTCTTCAGGACTCAATTCCAATAAATTTTTTCCTTCAAAAATTACTTCACCGCCCGTAACTTGATATCCTTCTCTGCCAGTTAGAACTGAAGCAAGTGTGCTTTTCCCTGAACCATTTGGACCCATAATTGCGTGAACTTCGCCTAAGTTCACCTGTAAGTCAATTCCTTTTAAAATTTCTTTTCCTTCAACAGTTGCTTTTAGATTCTTTATTGTTAACATAAATTTTTTTTTATTAATGATTTAATTAGTTGATAAAAATTATTATTACTTTACCCTACGCTTCCTTCAAGGGAAATGGTAAGTAGTTTTTGAGCTTCTACTGCAAATTCCATCGGTAATTGATTTAAAACTTCTTTTGCATATCCATTCACAATCAAAGCAATTGCCTCTTCTTCAGAAATTCCCCGCTGATTACAATAGAATAAAATATCCTCATTTATTTTTGAAGTCGTAGCTTCGTGTTCTACAATTGCAGAATTGTTATTGATTTCAAAATAAGGGAATGTATGCGCACCACATTTATCACCCATAAGAAGTGAATCACATTGCGAATAATTTCTTGCGTTATCAGCATTTTTAACAATTTTAACCAAACCACGATAACTGTTATTACTATAACCTGCAGAAATCCCTTTTGAGACAATTCTGCTTTTTGTGTTTTTACCAATATGAATCATCTTTGTTCCTGTATCAGCCTGCTGATAATTATTAGTCAATGCAACAGAATAAAATTCACCAATTGAATTATCGCCTTTTAAAATACAGGATGGATATTTCCATGTTATTGAAGACCCGGTTTCTACCTGAGTCCAGGAGATTTTAGAATTTTCTCCAGAACAAAGTCCTCGTTTTGTAACAAAATTATAAACTCCTCCCTTTCCTTCTTTATCCCCAGGGTACCAATTCTGAACTGTAGAATATTTTATCTCTGCATCTTTCAGAGCAATAAGTTCAACTACAGCAGCATGTAATTGATTTTCATCTCTCATTGGTGCAGTGCAACCTTCAAGATAACTCACGTAACTGCCCTCATCAGCAATTATAAGTGTTCTTTCAAATTGTCCGGTATTAGCAGCATTAATTCTAAAATAAGTTGACAATTCCATTGGGCATCTTACTCCTTTTGGAATATATACAAAGGAACCATCACTAAATACTGCTGAATTTAAAGCTGCAAAAAAGTTATCTGTGTATGGAACAACAGACCCAAGATATTTTTGCACGAGCTCCGGGTATAATGTAATAGCTTCACTAATTGAACAAAAAATAATTCCGAGGTCTGCTAATTTTTCTCTATAAGTAGTAGCAACAGAAACACTATCAAGAACTGCATCAACAGCAACCCCAGCCAGAAATTTCTGTTCTTCAAGAGGAATTCCTAATTTATCGTATATTCTTTTAATTTCAGGATCTAATTCATCTAATGATTTAAGTTTTTTTTGTTTCTTCGGAGCAGCATAATAAATAATATCCTGATAATCTATCGGATCATATTTAACATTAGGCCATTTGGGTTCTTCCATATTAAGCCAGAATTTATATGCATCCAACCTAAATTTAAGCATAAAATCGGGTTCGTTTTTCTTTTCAGATAAACGCTTGATAATTTCTTCATTTAGTCCTTTCTCGAATTTTTCCATCTCAATATCGGACTCAAATCCATATTTGTAATCACTAAGTATTTTCTGTTGTAATATATCTTCGTTATTCATAATATTTACAGATATTTACAAATATAAACATAAAATTAAAATATAAAATTCAAGATTAAAATATAATTCCAAACTTGAATTTAAAAGCATATTCTGATTCCGAAGTTACTTAATTTACAAGAATAAATTATCTTTTCTGAATTGTTATTGATACATGAATAAGTAAATGTTAATTTTATAATTATTATAAAATTAACCATTTTTAAAAAACATTTTTAACTAAAATAACTCGCAATGAACTCAAAACCTTATGTAACATCTGAAAACTTAAAAGAAAAAACTAAAATTTGGCTGGAAAAAATTTCTCTCTTCAATCAACATAAAATGCAGATAAGTAAAACAAATTCTGCTTTACTTATTATAGATATGCAAAAATTTTTTCTTGATCCAAATTCACCAACTTTTACTTGTGGTGGAATTGCCATAATTCCAAATATAAAAAAGTTAATAAATGTTTTTAGAAAAATAAAACTCCCTGTTATTTATACAAAACATGTACATCATCCCGAGCTGCTTGACGCAGGAATAATGGGCTGGTGGTGGGACGGTATGTGTGTTGAAGGAACTCCAGAAAGCGAAATACACCACGAATTAGAACCGACCCCTCAGGAAAAAGTAATTTTAAAACATAGATATTCAGGGTTCTATAATACAGATTTGGAAACAGTATTAAGATGTTTAAAAATAGAGGATTTAGTTATAACCGGGATTATGACAAATATGTGTTGTGAATCAACAGCAAGAGATGCTTACTTTAGAGATTACAAAACATTTTTCCTTGCTGATGCAACAGGCACTATAAACGAAGAGATGCATTTAGCAAGTTTATTAAATCTTGCTTTTGGATTTGCTTATATTACAACAACAGAAGATATTATCAAACAATTAACAAAGTAATTACAAAAATTTTCTAAATCGAAGGCTATTTTAAATATACCATTCTTTTAGTATCAATGAACTTATTATCTATATACAATATATAGAAATAAACACCACTTGATAAATTATCTGATTGAAATTTTAACTCGTATATTCCATCTCTTTTAAATTCATCTACCAAAGTAAAAACTTCTTTTCCGCTTATATCATAAAGTATGATATTGACATTTCCAGATTTGGGCAGTTCATATCTTATAATTGTTGAGTTATTAAATGGGTTTGGATAATTTTGATATAGAAAATAGTTATCAATGATACCTGAATTAGAATTACTAATATTTGAAACAAGAGTATCCAAAGTAAACCATACCCCTCCACTTGAAGTCCCGGAAGCAGCAACAAAGACTTTATTCTGATATGCAAGACAATGGTTACTTGAAAATGTAAAACCAAAATTAGAAAAACTTAACCCAGAATTAGTTGACCTATAAACACCTCCATTACCAGAAGTATAGACAAATTGAGACTGATTAATAGTTGCTCCACGCATTGCACCCGGTAAAGAGGAAGCAATGAACCAATTTAGTCCACTGTTAGTGGATTTATAAACCGGATATCCGGAAGAGGTACCCACATAAAGTAGTTCGTTTGGGTTAAATTGTACCATTCCCCAGCAATTAGCTCCACTATTCATTAACTCACTCCAGTTAAAGCCTGCATTAGAAGAACGGTAAATCCCATTATTACCAGTTCCGGCAGAGGCTCCAGCATAAACAATATCCGAATTATATTTATCAACATATATGCTAACTATATTTGAACCTGATAAATAATTATAGGGGAAAGTTTCTCCTCCGTCAGTGCTAACAAAAATACCACCCAAAGTAGTACCTACATAAACATAATTATTTTTCCCACATTTTACCGAGTTCACAGTATTGCTGTTGAATGTAGCGGGGGGAATAACAGTCCAGTTAATCCCACCATTAGTTGATTTTAAAACGCCAGAGCTTCCATACGAAGCAAAAACATTATTATTTGAATCACAAGCAATATAAATAATATTTGCAGTACCAGAAGAAAAAACTTCAACCCAATTTTCCCCACCATTAGTTGATTTATAAATACTTTTTACTGTTCCGGATGCGCCTGCATACAAATTACCCTGTAAGTCAACTGCAAGTGACCACATAGAAATTCCATTTAACCTTTGAACCCATGTTTGAGAAAATAAACAACCTGAAAACAGTAAAAGTAAAATTATTATGTACACAGATTTTTTCATGGTTAAATAATTTAAATTTTTAAAAATAATTATTTATAAAATACTGAAAAATTATCATTGATAACAATATTTGTAAATTAATTAAAGTTAGATTTTTTTAAAAAAAATTTCAACAAATTTATAAATGTGTTTTTCAGTTCGATTTATAAATACTACCATTAAATAAAAAAGAAGATAAAGTAATATTATAATACTTTATCTTCTTTTGATAAAAATAAAATGTGTGTGTTAATGTATTTTATTAATTTTTTCCAGTGCTTTTTGATAAACTTCAGGTGGAATCGGTGAATATCCGAGTTCTTTAGCGAGTTTCTGTCCATCAGTTAATGCCCATTTAAGAAAATCAGAAAGTAAATTTGCTTTTGCCGGATCCTCATATTTTTCCAAAACCAGTAAATATGTATAACTTGAAATCGGATATACTCCTTCACCTTTTGCATTAACAAGCGATACAGTAAGATTTTCTGACATTTCATTCAACATTGCTTTTCCAGCATTTGTAACTGCATCAAGGCTTGGGGTTACAAATTCACCATTTGCATTTTGTATATTTGCATACTTTAAATTGTTCTGGATTGCATATATCAACTCTACATATCCAATTGAATATGGAATTTGTTTAACTGAACCCGAAACCCCTTCATTTCCTTTTGCTCCCTGACCAGTTGGGAATTTAACAGTTTTTGCTACTCCAACATTATTTTTCCACTCCTCACTAATTTTTGAGAAAAAGTCTGTTAAAATATATGTTGTACCACTTCCATCGGTTCTATGAATTACAATAATTTCTTTATCGGGAAGTTTTATATCGGGATTGTCCGAAATGATTTGAGGATCATTCCACTTTTTTATTTTACCAAGAAAAATATTTACAGCAACATCTGCTTTTAAATTTATTGTTTTCTCTATATCTGGAATATTATATGTTAATACAACCGCTCCAAGTGCCGTAGGAATATGAAATACCTTAGTTTTATTCTTAGATTCTGCTAATTGTTGTTCTTCTTCAGTCATTGGACTATCAGTTGCTCCAAAATCAACTGTACCTTCAGTTAATTGTTTAATTCCACCTCCACTTCCAATAGATTGATAGTTGATTCTTACTTCTTTGTGAATTTTTGAATATTCATCAAACCATTTAGAGTACAGAGGATAAGGAAAGGTTGCCCCTGCTCCATTTAATTGAACGGATTTATCTCCGCTTTTTTTCCCACAAGAAAAAAGAATTAGACCTGTGAGAATAATAACAAGTGTGAATGTAATTTTTCTCATTTTTTGTTTTTTTTATTTATATAAATAGTAAAATGTTAATCTCGGTACAATATCTGCTTTTCTTTCAACATTTGCTGCTGATTTATCTTTATACATATTAACCCATAAATTAGGCATAAAATGTATATTTTTATCAAAAACAAAATTAGCTCCTACTATAAGAAAATTTTCTTTATATCCTAAATCAGAATGATTTAAATCCGGATCAATATAATCAAATCTTCCAAAAGCATAAATTTTATTTTCTATCAGTGTTACAACGGAAAAAATTGAAAACCCAAATGTACTCTTATTGGAGCCGTCACTATAAAATCTCCTACACAGCTGATTAAAAATTTCGAATCCTATTCTCACCTCATTGTTCTGAAAGCCAATAAAACTTTTTAATGTAGTTTTATTCTGATTTGAGTTTATATCTTCATAATCGGAATATACATCGGCTAATATTTTTTTATCCCAAAAGTATCCATATAGTCCAGCATAGTACTTTTTAAATTTGTTGTTTTCAACCAAAGCTCCTCTTCCATTTCCAATCATCAGGTTATATCCGTATTTCCCTTCTTGATCAAACTTTCCTAATACAGCTAATCCAAAATCATGGGAAGAAGCAATACCTTTCATATCAAGAATTGTTTTTTCAAGCCACCTATATCCATATAATTTTTCTGATGTATAACTATAGGTAGGAGTTGATAACTGCCCCAAAACTAATGTTGCATTTGGATAAATATCTTTCCATTTTATATTTGCTATTTTTACATATAAGGAACGCTTTCCATTAGGCAGATAATCAGTACCATCAAATGCTGCAATAAACTCACTTGAAAACTTTTCGCTAATTTCATAATTAAATCCGAGATATATTCTCCTAAAATCAAATGCGTTTTTGTACACATCTGTTTTTGTATATTCTCCAACAAAACTCCCGGTAGTATCTCCTGCAGCTTTATAAAAAATATCCCCAAAGACCATTCCCCAAACTTTACCGAACGGTTTAAATCCCTCTTTTTGTTCTTGTGATAATGCTGAACCCGAAATAATCATCAATAAAAAAATAAAATAAAAAAAAGTTGTTCTTGATTTTTTCATACAAAGTTCCTTTAAATTTGTTTTTGAATTTTTAATAAATCTTTAATTTTTTGTAAAATTTTCTATATATCATTTAATAATTGTTAGGTAATTGTTAAATAATTGTAAATAAATTTTCAGAAAAGTTTCGTTTTTAACATCAAACTTACATAATTAATAAGAATTTTGAAATTACATTATTAAAAAATTGTTATATCTAAATAAAAAGTAATATTACAGTTTATTGTATATAGTACTTTATTTTTTATATAAGGTTTTTCCTACCAATTTTAAATAATACTGAATTGGATTTAAAAATATAGTGTTGCTCCTCCAGACGTTATACCACCTTTTTTCTTATTAAAAACTAATAATTTAGATAAATAATAGTGTTTCAAAAACCTGAATATAAAATCTTACTTAACAAATAGTATATTTTTAATCTACACTAAAACCTGTAATGGTACAACTTCTTTCTCCTCTTTTTTATTCATCATACTTCTAAATAAAATTTTTCAAACTTAAAATAACTAACCCTTGTAAAATGAATTACTCAAAACATATACTAACCCAATATTCATATTAGCACAAAGAAAACTTAATTCATTGAATATAGATGATAATTACTTATATTTACAATTAACTTATGAAGAATATTGTTGCAATCGTTGGTAGACCTAATGTCGGGAAATCAACTTTATTCAATAGGATAATTGGAAAAAGAATTGCAATAGTTCATCACAAAAGTGGTGTAACTAGAGACAGAAATTATGCTGAAGTAGATTGGCAGGGAAAAAAATTTTTATTGGTTGATACTGGTGGTTTTGTGCCAGAATCGGATAAACTCTTTGACAAACATATTCAAAATCAGGTTAAACAAGCAATTAATGAAGCAGATATTTTTCTCTTTCTTGTTGATGGAAAAACTGGTTTACATCCATTAGACTCAGAAATAGCAAAACTTTTAAGAAAAAAAGCCGTAGGCAAAGAAGTAATACTCGTAGTTAATAAAATAGATTCCCCTTCTCGTGATATTAATGTAACAGAATTTTTCAAACTTGGTTTTAACTCCCATTATTTAATTTCAAGTATTAATGGAAGAAATGTTGCTGAACTAATCGATTTTTTTACAAGAAACATTCCACAATATAAAGAGTCCTTAGAAAAATCTGATAGCAGACCGAAATTTGCAATAATCGGAAAACCTAACACAGGAAAATCCTCTCTCCTAAACGCAATTTTAAAAGAAGAAAGAAATATAGTAACTGATATCCCCGGAACAACAAGAGACTCAATTGACTCTATCCTGAAATACTACGGAAAAGAAATCGTTTTAATTGATACAGCAGGAATTAAAAAAAAGAGTAAGTTACCCAAAGTAGATTCAATCGACTTTTATTCAATTGTAAGAACTTATCGCGCAATAGAAAGATGTGATGTTGCTTTATTAGTTGTAGATGCAAGTTTGCTCTTCAAAGCGTTAGAAAAAACTCCTAAATTAGAACTCTCAAAGCTAAAACTTGATAAACAGGATATAGACATTATAAATGATGTAATCACTTTAGGGAAAGGCTTACTAATAATAATAAACAAATGGGATTTAATTGAAAAAGATTCTAACACTTCTTTTTTAGTTGAAAAAAAAATTAAATCACATTTACAGAGTTTTGGATTTCTAAAGTTAATATTCGTTTCTGCGTTAACCAAACAAAGAATACACAAAGTTCTTCAAGAAGCAAATGAAATTTATAAAGAATATACGAAACTAATTAAAACAAGCTTACTTAACAAAGAAATTCTAAATGAAATTAAGTTAAATCCGCCTCCTTCAGTAAGAGGAAGAGATATAAAAATAAATTATGTAACTCAAATATCAACTGCTCCTCCCTCATTTGTATTTTTTTCCAATGAACCGAAACTAATAATGGAAAACTATAAAAGATTTTTAGAAAAAAAAATAAGAGAACACTTCGGTTTTTCCGGAGTACCATTTAAAATGATTTTTAAAAAGAAAAATTAAAAAAATGATTTCAGAAGTTTTTACAGCTGCAACTTTAGGGGTAGAAGGATATATAGTAAGGGTTGAGACTCATCTTGAAGCAGGAATGCATAATTTCTATATGGTTGGACTACCCGATAACACTGTTAAGGAATCAAGGAACAGAGTTTCTGCAGCAATGAAAAATTCCGGTTTCTTTTTCCCCATTACAAAGAAAATAACAATAAATCTCGCCCCGGCTGATATTAAAAAAGAAGGGTCAGGTTATGACCTGCCAATTGCATTGGGAATATTATCAGGAACAGGACAGGTTAAACCTGACTTAACAAAAGATATACTATTTATCGGTGAACTTTCTCTGGATGGAAAATTAAGAGGTGTCCCAGGAATATTACCAATCGCATTGGAAGCAAAAAAAAGAAAATTCAAAGGTATTTTACTATCAAAAGAAAATGCTGATGAAGCGGCGGTTGTTGATGGTTTGGATGTATATCCTTTTGATGATTTAAAAAGTATTGTAGATTTTTTAAATGGAAATATTGTTGTAAAACCTTATAAAATTAATTTAGAAGAACTTTTCAATAAACATAAAAATTATGAATTAGACTTTGCAGATGTTAAAGGGCAGGCAGAAGTTAAAAGAGCTATGGAAGTTGCGGCTGCCGGCGGGCATAATATATTAATGATTGGATTACCGGGTTCCGGAAAAACAATGCTGGCAAAAAGATTACCTTCAATTTTACCTCCATTAACCTTAAAAGAAGCTTTAGAAACAACAAAGATTCATTCTGTTGCGGGTTTAGTAAATAAAGACACTCCAATTATTTTTACAAGACCATTTGCCGCTCCACATCACACAGCAAGCGATATAGCAATTGTAGGGGGTGGTACAAATGCAAAACCGGGAGAAATATCATTTGCGCATAACGGAGTTTTATTTCTTGACGAATTAACTGAATTCAAGAAAAATGTTCTTGAAGTATTAAGACAGCCACTCGAAGATAAAGTTATTACAATATCCAGAGCAAAAATCACAGTAAAATATCCCTGCAATTTTATGCTGGTTGCTGCAATGAACCCAACTCCTGCCGCAACTGCAAAAGAAATTGAAATGTATTCAGATTATGAAATTCAAAAAAATCTTTCAAAAATATCAGGTCCTATCCTCGATAGAATTGACATTCATATAGTTGTAAATCCTGTAAAATATTCTGATTTATCAACAAAACAAGAAGGAGAAAAATCAGAAGTAATAAGAGAACGGGTTACAAGAGCAAGGGAAATACAGTTAGCAAGATTTTCAAGTTATGAAGGTGTTTACTGTAATGCTAATATGTCAACAAAATTAATAAAGAACTATTGCAAAATAGATTCAGCATGTGAGGACTTATTAAAAACTGCTATGACTAAACTCGGTTTATCGGCCCGTGCATACGATAAAATACTAAAGGTAAGCAGAACAATTGCTGACCTTGAAGGTTCTGAAAACATCACGACCGCTCATATTAGTGAAGCTATACAATACAGAAGTTTAGACCGTTCTAACTGGTTTTAACTTTATATTTTACATATAAAAAAATCTATAATAAAATTTTTTTACTTTAAAGTGATACATAATTCAAAGGTATTGTAATTGTTGAATTTATCAAAATTTAGATAAGAAATTCCAATGAAAAAATCTGAAACTATAACTTAATTGTATATTCTTTTTATTTTCTTTATTTTGTTATAAAATTTTCAAAAATATATAATAAAAATTATGAAATTTAACATTACTGTTGAGAATTTCGTAAATTACTTAACTAAATTAAGTTATGTTATTCCCAGTCGTTCTGCACTTCCGATTCTTGAAAACGTTTTATTTGAATTAAAGGGAAACGAACTAACATTACAAGCTACAGACTTAGAAAACTTTATAAGGGTAAAAGTACCGGTAGAAGGACACGAAGATGGAGAGTGCGCAATTCCAGCTAAAAAATTACTTGATTTGTTAAGACTACTCGTCGCAAAATATGATAATATTGTCGTAGAGACAGAGTTTAATTCTGATGACTATGATTTATTAAATAAGGAGGGGAATTTATATGAGCTACTTAAAGGAAAAATTACTTACATATATAAAACAAAAAGTTTAGTCTTTACAGGGGTTTTTGAGAATGAGGTAAGATTATCACTGTTAGAAAAATTAGGAAACAATCAACAAATATATATAAACGAAGGAAAACATGAACTTGCAAGTGCAAATGAAAAGCTAAAAAATGCAATTGAAAAATTATATGAGAAAAACGAGAGCACTTTAAGTAAATTGATGACAAAGAAAAAAATAAAGTTTGAAACTAATGAGAAAGGCAAGGTTACAATAACTTCTTCAAATGGAAAATATTCCTTCTTTGGACAATCAACAGAAGATTTTCCAAGCATAGAAGATAAAAACCAATTAGAATCCATAAGGATAAAGGATACAACGCTTAGAAGAATTATTTCGAAAGTCAGGCATGCCGTGAGTATGGAGGAAACAAAGAGAAACATGACCGGAATACTTTTTGATATAAGAAAAGATGAGCTTAGATTTGTTTCAACTGATGGTTTCAGGCTCAGCAAGTTTTCATTAAGAGATTATGAAACCACAGAGATTAAAGAGAGTAAAATTATCGTGGCTTTAAAAGCAGCAGATATAATAACAAAATTAATAGGTAGAGAAGAAAGCACAATAGAATATGATGAAACATTAATTAAGCTATCAACAGATACAACTGAATTTTATTCAAAATTAATAGAAGATACATTTCCAAATTATGAAACTGTAATACCTAAAAGCAATGATAAAAAATTAAAAGTCAGCCGAACTGATTTTTTAAATTCTTTGAAGAGAGCATCAATCTTCGTTGACCCAGCAACAAAAAGAGTAAAGTTTGAAATAAAAAATTCCACTATTAACATTAAAGCAGATAATCCCGAAATTGGAGCAGACGTAGAAGAAGTTATAGATTGTAATTTTATCAGTCTTGAAGATAATGAAGCGGATTTCGATAAAAATCCGTTTTCAATTTCCTTTAATGTACATTATTTAATTGATTGCTTCTCGGTTTTAGAAAGCCCTGAAATATTAATGACATTTAGCAGCCCATCAAAAGCCTGTGTAATTACTCCATCGGTACAGGAAAATAATGAAGACTATATGGAATTAGTTATGCCCGTTAGGGTGGGGTAATTTTATGAGTGTATTATCATAAATGTTTTATACTGATAAACAAAAGGAGAAAAAAGTTAATTGTTATTTATTAACTTTTCTTTAACATTTTTATATAGAATTTATGGTTATAAAAAGTTTATATATGAACAATTTCAGGAATTATGAAAATGAAAAAATCATATTTAGTGATGAATTCAATTATATATTCGGAAATAATGGTGTTGGAAAAACAAATATTCTTGAAGCAATGACTTTTCTATCGTTTGGAAAAAGTTTTTTAAATTCAAAAGAATCTGATTGTATTCTTTTAGGCAAAGATAATTTTTTCATTGAGGGACAATACCAAAATGAATTTACTAACGAATATTTGCTTTCATTAAATTATTATACCGGAAAGAAATTTTTTTCTCTAAATAAAGAAAGAGTTAATGGCTTTTCAGGTAATGTTTTCGGGAAGTTTCCTCTTGTTTATTTAACTCCTCACAGCATAAATATTACATATGGAAATCCTTCTGAAAGGAGAAAGTTTTTTGATATAATTTTTTCTCAGATAAATCCTTTATACTTAGATTACCTAAAAAAATTAAATAAAATTCTTAAGTTAAAAAACACGCTTTTAAAAGAAAGCAATCTTAATATTTCACAATTTGAATTCAATAAATTGCTTGATAGTTATAATGAACTTATGGCTGATATATCCGCAGAAATAATCTATCGTAGAAAACTTTTCCTTGCTGAATTTGAAAAATACTTAATCAGGAATTATAAACATCTCTCCACAGAAAATGAATTGCCAATAATAACATATTCTTCAACTTTAAATAACACAGATACTTTAAAAGATTCACCCGATAGTCAAAAGGAAAACATAAAAGACATATTTAAAGAAATGTTTGATGAAATAAAAAGTAAGGAAATATCAAGAAAACTAACGCTTATTGGTCCTCATAGAGATGATTATATATTCTTACTTAAAAGAAAAACATTAGAAAATAAAGAGCAATTAATAGAATTGAAAAGTTTTGCTTCACAAGGTGAACATAAAACATTTTTAATTGCTTTGAAACTATCAGAGTATAATTTTATTAAAGATAAACTCGGAACTAATCCTATTTTATTACTTGATGATGTTATGTCTGAACTTGACCCGATCAGAGTAAAGAAATTGATGTCCCACATACCAAATTTTAGCCAGGTGTTTGTAACTTCAACAGATCTTAATCATATAGATGAATTTAAAAATTTTTTAAATTCGTCAGTAATTAAAATTTTTAAGGTTGAAAATAATAAAGTTAAATCAATAAATTAAATAATTGAAATCATCTGATTTAAAAAAGAGAGCAAATAAAACGGTACTTTTAAAAAATGAGATTGAGATATTTCTTAATGATCTTGGTCTTAATACAGGTTTATACAACCTGATGTTAAACTCAATATGGAAAGACTCAGTAGGCGAACCCATATCAAAGTTTTCAAAACCAGTGGTCATAAAACGAGGTAAATTATTTGTTAATGTTGAAAATGCTATATGGCGTTACGAATTATCGATAAAGAAACAGGAAATTATAAGGATATTTAATGAAAATTTAGAAAAATCATATGCAGAAAGTTTAAAAAGTGATAATAAAAAAAATCAACTGAACAAAAAATATTTTAAACCGATTAGAGAAATTGTATTTATTTAAAAAGAAAATAAATAAGTAAACAAAATATGGCAAATACAAAAAATTCAAATAATAACAATATTTCCTACAGTGAAAAAGATATTCAGGTTTTAAGTGGGCTTGAACATGTTAGGAAAAGACCTGCAATGTATATAGGCGATGTATCTTCCCGAGGTTTGCATCATCTTGTCTATGAGGTGGTTGATAACTCAATTGATGAAGCACTTGCTGGATTCTGTAACAAAATTATTTTAACAATACATAAAAACAACTCTATTACTGTAGAAGACAATGGAAGAGGAATACCAACCGGAATTCATCCCACAGAAAAAAAATCAGCTCTTGAAGTTGTTATGACTCAATTAAATGCAGGAGGAAAATTTACAAGAGATACGTACAAAGTTTCAGGAGGATTACATGGGGTTGGTGTTTCTGTTGTTAATGCATTAAGTGAATATCTTGAAGTGGAAGTATATAGAGAAGAAAAAAAATATTATCAGAAATATGAAAGGGGTAAACCCGTAACACCAGTTAAAGTAATAGGCAAGGTGAAAAACAAAACCGGAACTAAAGTTACTTTCCTTCCAGATAAAGAAATATTTAAGAATATCAACTTTAAATACGAAACCCTTGAAAGTAGGTTAAGAGAACTTGCATACTTAAATAAAGACCTGACGATTATAATAAGAGATGAAAGAAATAATAAAGAAGATGAATTTCGTTTCAAGGGTGGATTAGTTGATTTTGTTAAATATCTTGATGAAGATGAGAAGTCAATATCCGGAAAACCTATTTATATAAGTGGTGAAAAAGAAAATATACAGGTAGAAATTGCATTACAATATAATGAATCTTATAATGACAATATTTATACTTATGTAAATAATATTAACACTCATGAGGGAGGCACACATCTTGAAGGATTTAAGGCAGCATTAACAAGAACATTAAATAATTTCGGTTTAAAAAACGGAATAATCAAAAACGAAAAATTAACTTTAACAGGTGATGATTTTCGTGAAGGTCTTACCTGTGTGATGAGTGTAAAAATACCCGAACCACAATTTGAAGGGCAAACTAAAACCAAACTTGGTAATAGTGAAGTTAAAGGAATTGTTCAATCTATTACAGGAGAACAATTAAGTAATTTTCTGGAAGAGAATCCAGGCGTTGCAAGAAAAATTATAGAAAAATGTATTCGTGCTGCGGAAGCAAGAGAAGCAGCAAGGAAAGCAAGAGATCTTGTTAGGATAAAAACAGGTTTAGAACAGAACTCAAACTTACCAGGGAAATTAGCTGATTGTTCTCTTAACGATCCTTCACAATGTGAATTATATTTAGTGGAAGGAGATTCTGCAGGTGGATCAGCAAAACAAGGAAGAGACAGAAGATTTCAGGCTATATTACCATTAAAAGGAAAAATTCTTAATGTTGAAAAAGCAAGAATTAATAAAATTCTTGAGAATGAGGAAATAAAAGCAATAATATCAGCAATTGGTGCAGGTTTAGGAAGCTCTGATGAATTTAATCCGGATAATATCAGATATAATAAAATAATATTGATGTGTGATGCTGATGTTGACGGTTCACACATAAGAACATTGTTGCTTACATTCTTTTATCGACATATGAGAGAGATAATTGATACAGGCAGACTTTATATAGCGCAACCACCTTTATATAAAATTAAAAAGGGAAAAACTGAACTTTATGCTTATGATGAAGATGAAAAAGAAGAAATTCTGAAGTCGCTAAAAGTAGATAAGAAAAATATTATAACAGGAGAAACAGAGTCCGCCGGTGAAAACAAGGTAATTGTATCAAGGTTTAAGGGTTTAGGTGAAATGAATCCGGAACAACTTTGGATAACTACAATGAATCCGGAAACGCGAACAATACTACAAGTAACAAATGAAAATGCAGCTGCAGCAGATAAAATATTCAGAATATTAATGGGTGAAGAAGTGGAACCAAGGAGAAAATTTATAGAGCAGAATGCAAAGTATGCTAATATTGATGCTTAAAAAGTTTTCATTGTATTAACATAAAAACATTTTTAAAACAATTAAAATCATAATTGTTTGGAGCAAATTATACAGGCAGTAGTATTCGGATTGATTCAGGGATTAACGGAATTCATTCCTATTAGTAGTACAGCTCATTTAAGAGTTATTCCTGCTTTGCTTAGCTGGGGAGATAAAGGGGCTGCGTTTACGGCGGTAATTCAAATGGGCACTCTGCTGGCAACATTTGTTTATTTTAAAACAGATATTTTAGATTTAACAAAGGGGTTTATTAATGCGATAAAGAATAAAAAAGACTTTTTTAAAAATCCTAATTCCAGAATTTTTATACTGATAATAATTGGAACTATACCAATTTCACTTGCCGGAGTAATATTTAAAAAATTTATAGAAAACGAAGCAAGAGGTTTATATATAATTAGTGCTTCATTAATTCTACTTGCTATAATACTTTTCATTGCAGAAAAGGTTAGTGTTCACAAAAAAGATTTTACCGAGATAACCATTAAAGACGGTATTATAATAGGATTAGCACAAGCATTATCTCTTATACCGGGAAGTTCAAGAAGTGGTGTAACTATTACTGCAGGTTTATTGTGTGGTCTTAAGAGAGATGTGGCGGCAAGGTTTTCGTTTTTATTAAGCATCCCGGCGATTACCTTAAGTGGTTTTTATGAATTATATACAGAAAGAACAATACTATTAAATGAAAATTTTTTAAGTCTTATAATTGCAACTTTTGTTTCAGGGGTTATTGGATATTTATCGATTGCATTTTTATTAAATTATCTTAAAACAAAAAGTAATTTACTTTTTATAATATATAGAATAATAATCGGTATTTTAATACTGCTACTTCTTTCAACAGGCACATTGATTAATTAAAATGCAACTTTTAAGTAAAGATTTTACAAATTACTGCTACAATGAAATAATCACAATTTCCGGGGAAACTAATTCATTCGAATATAAAATACTAAAGTATAGAAAATTATTTGAATCAATTTTTTTAGAGATTACAAAAAATGAACCTCAGACATTTATTGGGAAATATAGTTTATATGGTATTATACTTTTCATAACAGAAAAATATAATTTACAACAAGAAATAATTAATGAAATCCATAACTTCCGCAAATTTGCAAATATTGTTATTCACGACAATCAGTTTAATAAAAAGTTAAAAACAAATCCTCATCATTTAGAAGGGTTTTGCATAAAATCTATATGTAGAACGGTTTCTTTTTTCTCAGACTCCGAAGTCCCTGATATTCTAATACAACAATACAGAGATTTAAATGAGATTACAGAAATTTTTAAAAAGAAACAGGGAAAAGAAACATTAACTACAATTGCCACATTTTTATCAGTAAGTGAAGAAAAAAGCAACATTAAAAGTCAAACTTATTACACTATATTCTGTGAGTCAGAAGAAGATGGAACACAATTTTTATTAAATATATTTCCACCATTTGAATATATAGGAAAATATTTTAAAAAATTCACAAAAGCCTATCTACATAACATTTCAAAATCATTAAATTATGAAAATCTTTACAACACTACCAATAATAGTCTGATTGTCGTAGAACCGGATTATCTGATTGAAGCAAGAAATATTGCTGAATGTTTTCAAAAACAGGAAGCAAATCACTGTCTATATTTTATCAACAGATTTATGTCTGATATTCCTACAAAGAAAATGATTGTCGGGTATATTGTAAACAGTTTATTAGATAAATATGTAATAAATGGTAAGATTAATTTTAAAGAAGCTTTTAATATGTCTGTTGATGTATTACAATGCATACATTTAAGCAATAAAGAGCTGGAAGAAATTAAAAGCGAAATAGAAAATAATCACCTGAAAAACATAATAGAATTTTCAAAATTATGCAGAAAGAATAATCCGATAATTGAACCTACTTTTATTTCTCCTGAGTTTGGACTGTATGGAAGACTTGACATTATGCTTGATAAAGGAGAAAAGGAGAAAGATATCATAGAGTTAAAATCCGGTTCCCCTCCAAAGTATGAACCCTGGATTAATCATGAGATGCAGGTTACCGCATATAATTTACTTTTAGATTCAACTTTTACAAATAGAGTAGGTTCAAGCTCCATTTTTTATTCAAGGTCTGAGAATGAGTATTTAAAAAATGTCATAAAAGATTTTAATCTACATCAAAAACTTATCAATCTAAGAAACAAAATTGTACTAAACGAGCTCAATATATCTGAAGGAAAGTTCACAATATTTGATGAAATTTGCAATTTTGATAGTTCTGAATATCCTGATTTTTTAAAAGCAAAATTTGACTCTTTCAAAAATATAGTTAAAACGGCAAATGAAATAGAGTTAGAGTATTTTTACAATTTTTTGTATTTCATATATAACGAATTAAGAATTGCAAAGATTGGTTCAATTCAAAATTATGAAGGAAAAAATAATGGTTTTGCATCTCTCTGGTTAGATAATTTAGACGAAAAAACATCAAATGCTCAAATTCTTTATAATTTGAAATTTAAAATATATATTTCCTCTAATGAGACTTATGTTTTTGAATTATCCAAAGATAATTCATTAACAAACTTTCGTGAAGGGGATATTTGTATTATATATCCTCAAAGTAGTAATAAGGTATATAAAAATAATCAGATATTTAAAGGAACAATAGTATCAATTAATAAAACAGATATTATAATAAAGCTTAGAAATAATCAACTTTCTAAAGATATATTTTCATCCAACTGTTACTGGATAATAGAGCATGACCTTATGGAAATAAATTACTACAATCAAATATCTTCGCTGCTCGAATTTTTAATTTTAAATAATGAGAAAAAAGATAAAATTTTAGGTATTAAAAAACCTGAATATCAAAAAAAAGAGTATAATAACGAACTTTATAATGAAAACATTAATACAATAATATCAAAATATAAATCAGCAAAAGACTATTTTCTTCTACAGGGTCCACCTGGAACAGGGAAAACTTCCCTCGCTTTATTATTAATGATTGAAGAAACTTTTACAGAAAATAAAAATGCAAAAATTGCAGTTCTTGCATACACTAATCGAGCTGTTGATGAAATAAGTAAAAATTTACTTAAGTCCAAAAACAAAAATATAAAAAATTACATAAGAATAGGAAGTGATTATTTAGAAGATGAAAGGTTACTACAGAAACTAAGTAAAGATAAAACAATTGATGACATAAAAAAGATTTTGAAAGATTGTAAAGTTTTTATTTCTACTGTTTCTTCATTCCAAAATCGATATTTAGATATTTTAGAAAGAAAAGAATATTTTGATGTTATTTTTGTTGATGAAGCATCTCAGATAGTTGAACCTCAATTAGTTGGAATATTAATGCATTGTAAGAAATTTGTTTTAATTGGAGATCACCATCAGCTTCCTGCTGTAATTTTAGAAAATGAGAATAACTATATTATTCAAAACGAAAAACTGAATGCGATCGGTTTAAAGTGTTTATCCTCTTCCTTATTTGAACGACTTTACATTAAATGTCAGGTGGAAAAATGGGATAATGCTATTGACATACTTAAGACTCATTACCGGACGCATAACGATGTAGCAAATTTATTTAAAAAAAATTATTCAGTAAATTTAATATGTGGCAAGGAAGAGCAAACAGCAAAACAGAGATTTTTTAACCCAAACTCAATTGACCCCATTGAAAAAATCTTATCACGTTCAAGAACAATATTTATTCCATCTCACAAAAATATTTCAGAGAGTAAGTATTGTACTGAGGAAGCTATTAAAATTAAAACAATATTAGATACAATTTACAGAATTTTTAATTCTAAAATAGATGAGGAAACAATAGGAATAATAACTCCTTGGAGAATACAAATTAATAAAATAAAAAATATTATTGATAATGAAAAGATTTGTGATAAAATTTTAATAGATACTGTTGAAAGATTTCAGGGGTTGGAAAAAGATATCATAATAATTTCTCTTGCAATAAACAACAAATTATTGTTAAGAAACTTACAATGCGAAAACCTTGACAAAAAAGTAGATAGAAAACTTAATGTCGCCCTTTCAAGAGCAAAGGAATATTTAATTATATTAGGATGTGAAGAAATTATTAACTTAAGTAAGCACTATAAAAATGTTATAGAAATAATTAAAGAAGCCGGAGGATATATCTCGTTAGAAGAATCCGATAAAATCTTCAAGTTAAAATAAAAAATCAAACTATAACTCTCTAAGTACATAGAGTTAGAAAAGAGTTAAAATATTGATAACACTGTATTGATTACACTGATTGATTAATAATTTCATAAAAACTATTTAAAATTTCAGAAATTTCTCTAAACCTTTCATAACTATTTTACTATTTGTTGAATAAAAATTTTTATTAATAAATTTACTCACTAAGATACTTATATATTTTACGTAATTTTATTTTCTATAATTATTGATATTAATCGTTAAGAAATCTCTAAATGGGGTATTTTCTATATTTTTAATATTCTAGTTTATGATTAAATTTAATATTATTTAATAAACTAAAAAGGATAACTATGAAAAAATATCAAAATTTTATTAACGGTGAATGGAGGGATTCTTTATCCGGAAATACAGTAGAAAATAGAAATCCCGCGAAATGGGATGAAGACTTAATTGGTTCGTTTCCTTCTTCAAATGAAGAAGATGTTAATCTTGCAGTATCTGCCGCTCGTGAAGCATTTAACAAATGGAGATTAATACCCGCTCCCAAAAGAGGTGATGTATTAAAATTGGTAGGTGATATTATGGCAAATAGAAAAGAGGAAATTGCATTTGAAATGACAAGAGAAATGGGGAAAGTTATTGCGGAAACAAGAGGAGACACACAGGAGGGAATAGATACAGCATATTATGCAGCGTCTGAGGGGAGAAGGTTATTTGGGTATAATGCTCCAAGCGAATTACCAAATAAAATGAACTTAAGCTTCAGAATGCCAATTGGTGTTGCCGGTATAATTACCCCCTGGAATTTTCCTATGGCAATTCCAACCTGGAAAATTTTTCCTGCTCTTGTATGTGGAAATACCGTAGTTTTTAAACCAGCCGAATTAACACCCAAAACCGCAACAACTCTTGTTGAAATAATTGATGAAGCAATGAAAAAAGTTCTTGGAAATGATTATATCCCAGGAGTTATTAATTTAGTACACGGGAAAGGAAGGGTTGTAGGAGAAGCATTTCTTTCACATAAAGATATTGACTTAATATCATTTACAGGTTCAACCGAAGTAGGTCGAAGAATAAATGAGGTAGGCGGTAGAATGTTAAAGCGGGTATCCCTTGAATTAGGAGGAAAAAATGCTCAAATAGTTATGGACGATGCGAATTTTGATTTAGCTCTTGATGCAGTATTATGGGGAGCTTTTGGAACTACCGGGCAAAGATGTACAGCAACTTCAAGACTGATTTTACATAAAAAAATACACGATATGTTTGTTGAAAAACTTGTGGAAAGAGTAAAGAAGTTAAGACTTGGCTATGGGAACGAAAAAGATGTTGATGTTGGTCCCTGTGTAAGCGAAACACAAAGAAATATAGTACATTCCTATGTTGAAATCGGAAAGAATGAAGATAAAGCAACTTTATTAATTGGAGGTGAATTTGCAACCGAAGGAGAACTCTCTAAAGGATGGTTTTATAAACCAACCATTTTTGTTAATGTAAAACCAAATATGAGAATTGCTCAGGAAGAAATTTTTGGACCAGTTTTATCAGTTTTAAAATGTGAAGATCTCGAAGATGGGATTAACATTTTAAACGGAACAGAATACGGTCTATCTTCAAGTATATTTACAAATGATGTTAATAAAGCGTTTAAGGCTGTAAGAGATATACAAGCAGGTATAACATATATTAACGGTGCCACTATTGGCGCAGAAGCACATATGCCTTTTGGTGGAGTAAAAGGAACAGGCAATGGACATAGAGAGGGTGGCTGGACTGTGTATGATTTCTATACTGAATGGAAAGCAGTATATATTGATTATTCAGGAAAATTACAAAGAGCACAAATTGATAACTACTAAAAACATTTCTTAAAATCTAAATATACAAATATGAAAAGGTTATTTCTATTGTTGATGATTGCTTTTATTCCATTAAGAATTTATGCGCAAAATAATGACTCTTTATTAACAATAGCTGAAAATGCACTTTTCCAAAAAAACTTTTCAGAGGCAATAAAATATTTTCAGAAATATATTGTGGAAAACCCAAATGTAGCAAAAGCATATATTGGTATTGGTGTTGCATATTTAGAATTAAAGAAATATGATTCTGCTTATTATTATTTTAATTCAGCAGTGAATATTGAACCTACCAATGTAATTGCATTAACAAGCAGGGCTTCCGTTTTAATCTTTTTCGGAGATTATAATAACAGCTATAAAGATTTAATAAAATCTTTAAAACACGACTCTACACTCATGCATACATATACAACTCTTGCTACATATTATTTTTTAACGAATGATATTCCAAAAGCATACAATACTTTAGAAAGAGCCCTTACAATTAACCCAAAATCTATAGATGTTTATTTGACCCGGGCTGCACTAAATATGCAGACTGAGAAGTTTTCTGAAGCACTAAGTGATGTAAATAAAGTATTAGAATTAGATTCTAATAATGTAAAAGCGATATATGGCAGGGGAACAATTTACAAATATTTAAAAGAATATGATAAAGCTATGATTGATTACGAAAAAGCACTTAGTCTTGACCCAAACAATGGAGAAATTTATGTTAGGCGTGGAATACTATACCTTGAAATGGGTGAATATCAAAAGGCAGTTGAAGATATGGAATATGGATATAAATTAAATCCCGATTTAATATCCCAAACTGAAAACTTTTATAAAGAAGCGCTTGATAAATTAAAGTGAGTTTATAATGAAGAAGATATTTTTATTCGTTTTTATTCCTCAATTGTTATTTTCACAATATAATACACAAGAATTGTTTTTGTACGGAGAAGCTACACTAAATGGAAAAGACTGTAAAAGTGCGATAAAATATCTTTCAGAATACCTCAACATTAATACAAATGATAATATTGCTCTTGAAATGAGGGGAAGGGCTTATGAACTATGTGGAGATTATGGAAAAGCATTAGAGGATTTTTCAAATTCCATTTTTGTAAACCCAAGATATGATAAAGCATTTTTAAACAGAGGGAAGTTATATACAAAGCTTAGGGAATATGATAACGCAATTTCAGATTTTAATAATGCCTTAATTATAAATCCACGAGATTCAGAAGCATACTTACAAAAAGGAATTAGTTGTTATCATATAGATGATTTTTCTTCGGCTATTTCTAATCTTTCAAGCGCAATAAATATCGCACCTTACTATTCCGATGCATATAGATATAGAGGTATCATATACTACAAACTGGGAAATAAAGAAGAAGCAATAAAAGATTTAAATAGAGCAATTGAGGTTGATAATAACAATTATGAAGCGTATATGGATAGAGGTGCGTTATTTTTTGTTGAGGAAAAATTCATTGAAGCTTTAGAAGAATATAATCTTGCTTCCTCAATAAAAGAAACAGACCCTGATTTATTTGTCAGAAGAGGTTATACATATAAAGCATTAAAAAAATATTCTGAAGCATTGACAGATTTTAACACAGCATGCAAACTTGATAATTCTTATTGTTCCTATCTCAAAAATGAAATTAAACAACTTGAAATTCTTATAAAAAGTAATTAAAATGAATAAATTCATACTAATTTTATTTACTATCACTTTAACATTAACAGGTTGCAAAAAAAGTTCTGATGATATAAATATTAAAATTAATGAAAAGGGAACTGATACTTCCGTCATTAAAGAAGATATTTCTAAAAGTGGCGGAGAAACTGAAAAAAATATCGGAAATGAAAATGAGTCTGGGGAAAACAAAACACAAAGAAAAACTTTATCAGAACCACGAAAAGAGATTACTACAAGTGAGGTAAGTAAATATTTGAATCAAACAGTAACTGTTAAAGGATATATAGCTGAAGTTGTAATGAGACCCAAAGTAAACTATCTAAATTTTGATAAAAAATATCCGGATAATACCTTCACTGCGGTAATTTTTCCAGATGACATGCATAAATTTGAAGATTTAATGAAATATCAAAATAAAAATGTGAAAGTTACAGGAAGAATCTCCTTGTATAAAGACAAGCCCCAAATAATAATAAACTCAACTTCACAAATAAAAATAATAAACTAATTATATGAAAAAATGCGGTTATGTTGCTATAATCGGAGACCCGAATGTGGGTAAATCAACTTTACTGAATGCTTTTTTGAATTTAAATTTATCAATAATAAATAAGAAAGCACAAACTACAAGAAATAAAATTTTAGGAACATTAACAGAAAAAAATTATCAAATAATATTTATAGATACTCCGGGAATAATAGATCCAAAATATGAATTACAAAGTTTTATGCTCTCAAGTGTTAAATCTTCGATAAGAGAAGCAGATGTAATTGTTTATTTATTTGATGTTGTAAATTACAAAAACATTAGTACTGTAAATATAGAAAAGGAGAAAAAAAGTATTTTTTGTCTGAACAAAATTGATTTAATAACAAAAGAAGAATTAGAGAATATTTCAGAATATTTTAAAAAAGAAAAGCCCAATGAAATTTTAATTCCAATATCTGCAACAAATAAAATAAATCTCGAGATTTTAAAAGATAAAATTGTAGAATACTTACCAGAATCGGAATTTTTATATGAAGAAGATTTTTTAACTGACAGACCAGAAAAATTTTTCGTTGCTGAAATTATCAGAAATTGTATTCTAAACTTATTTGAACAGGAAATACCATATAGCGTTTTTGTAAATATACCCCTATTTAAAGAAAGAGAGGAAGGGAAAGATTATATTGAAGCAGAAATAATTGTTGAAAGAGAATCCCAGAAAGTAATTATAATTGGAAAAAACGGAACAAAATTAAAACAATTGGGAGAAGAAGCAAGATTAGCAATAGAAGATTTTCTTGGAAGACCTGTGTTTTTAAAATTATTTGTTAAGGTACGAAAGAATTGGCGAAAAAATAAAGAATTTTTAAAGAAACACTATTCATAAAATCATCTTATAAAATTAAAAACCCATAATTCAGAATATAAAATTGCTTTATATCCTAAATCATTAGAAAATTTTCGAGGTTTTACAAAATCATCAGTAGAAATATAAGGAATGTATTTTCTGACCTGCCAACTGAATTCATTTCCTTTGAGAATACCAAAGCTTTTTGCAATGGGGGACTTAATAGTTCTATCGATTGTAACAATATAATAATCCCCTACGGGATTAAACCCATGAAAATGTAATACATATATCCCACTCCCGGAACCCCATTCATAACTAAACAGAGTATTATTGTTAACGAAAGAAAACCTATTCTGTGGTGTAATCAAAAACGGGGGTTCTTCGCGTGAAATTGTAAGTGTTGAATTAGGATATGTATACTCAAAATTTTCAATATATGCCCCACCTTTTAAAGTCATTTTTGCTTTTACTCTTAATCGGTATCCAAGTTGTAAATTCAATGGTATTAATACATTTGTAGTTATTAAATCCCCTTCCGTTTTATTCAATAATATTCCTGCGTTTCTATGCAAAGATAAAAAATCAGCAAATACCGAAAGTTCTTTTTTTTCGTAACTTCCAGAAGGAAAGTATATTGTTAACATTGATTCTCCGGGGGAATTATAAAAGCTAAGAGTATCAAAGACAATATTTTGCGGGTAAAAGCCTTTCGAAATGGAAATTACTTTTTCTCCTAATTTTTCATATTTTGTTTGAGATTTTTCAAGATATATCACACGCCCGTTAATAGTATTAATATTAGCAGGCCAGTTAATTTGTAATAATTTCGATTTCTCTCCCGCTGAAGCATAAACATCAGGAGCATAGAAAATTTCATCACTTAAAAATTTTATTATTGCACTTCGTCCCGAAGGAATGGGAGTGAAATCCACTCTTATAACTTCTGAGTTAATTTCCCGTGGAACTTCTGCTCCGAACAATTTTAATTCCGGTTTTAATGTAGTTAAATTCTGATACAAAACACCAATAGAATTTGCGGAGTCTATTATGACAAGGTCATAAGGATATGTTTCAATTGAAACTTTGAACTCACCTTTCAAATTGGTTACTGCACTTCCTCCGGTAGACACTATTATTCTTACATTTGGAACAGGAAAATATTTTTCATCGAACACTTGTCCTTCAACGATAAAAGAATTATATAGTAATAATTCAGCCTTTGCAAAAACGGAATATAACAGAAGAAAAACAAATATATTAAGTATTTTGATTGAGTAAGATTTATGCAATATTAAATTATTATTTGATATAAAATAAAATTGTTTGTTTTAATACTCAATATAAATCCAGAACTTTATTTAGATAATCTTTCAATCTCATCACGAAGTTCAGCAGCTCTTTCAAATTCCAAGTCTTTTGCTGCATTTATCATTTCTTGTCTTAATTGTTCAATTAGTTTTTGCTTTTCTTCATCGGTCATTTTTTTAAACAAAGGCTCTGTTATAGCACTCAATCCTGTCTCTTTAGATTCTCTCTTTTTATACTTGCTTTTTGTTTTTGAATCAGCAACAATAGTTGTTGACATTATTTCCTCATAGGTTTTATATATTGTTTTAGGTTCAATTTTATTTATTCTATTATATTCCTCCTGCATTTTTCGTCTTCTGTTAGTTTCATCTATTACTCTTTTCATTGAATCTGTAATTTTATCGGCATACATAATTACCATACCATTAACATTTCTAGCGGTTCTACCTGCAGTTTGTAAGAGAGATTTTTCGGAACGCAAAAAGCCTTCTTTGTCTGCATCAAGAATGGCAACCAAAGAAACTTCCGGTAAATCCAATCCTTCCCGAAGTAAATTAACTCCAACCAAAACATCAAAGTCTCCTAATCTCAAACCCCGTAATATTTCAACTCTATCCAATGACTCAATTTCTGAATGCATATATTTTACTTTAATACCAATATTCCTGAGGTAATCAGTCAAATCTTCACTCATTCTTTTAGTCAATGTAGTAATTAGCACTCTTTCTTTAGAAGCTGCCCGTTTCCTTATTTCAGATATTAAATCATCAATTTGATTTTTAGTCGGTCTTACCTGAATTTCCGGGTCAAGTAAACCGGTTGGTCTTATAATTTGCTCTACAATAGCACCACCGCTTTTTTCAAGTTCATAATCACCGGGGGTAGCACTAACATAAATAACCTGATTAATCATACTTTCCCATTCTTCAAATGTTAAAGGTCTGTTATCGAGAGCAGAGGGTAATCTAAAACCATGCTCAACGAGGGTTTCTTTTCTAAATCTGTCTCCGTTATACATTGCTCTAATTTGAGGAATAGTAACATGTGATTCATCAATAATTAATAAATAATCTTTTGGAAAATAATCAAAAAGGCAAGCCGGACGTGAACCAGGGGGCCTACCCTCAAGGTGACGAGAATAGTTTTCAATACCTGAACAATAGCCAATTTCTTTAATCATTTCTAAATCAAAATTTGTCCTTTGCTCTAATCTTTGAGCTTCTATCAATTTATTTTGTGAGCGAAAATATTCAATTCTTTCTTCTAATTCTTCACGGATAGTTTTTATAGCATTTTCAATTTTATGCGGGCTTGTAATAAAATACTTAGCAGGATAAATAGAAACGATTTCTTCCTGTCTCTTAATTTCCCCTGTTAATGCATTTATAAGATATATATTTTCAATTTCATCATCAAAAATTTCAATTCTAATACCCAAATCCTGCTCATCTGCAGGTATAACATCTATTGTATCTCCCCTTACTCTAAATGTACCCCGTTTAAACTCCACATCATTTCTTATATAATGAATATTAACCAACCTTTTTAAGAGAGTTTTTCTTGTTATTTGCTGATTTTTTTTCAAAACTAAAATCTGTTCTGCAAATTCCTGAGGTGAACCAATTCCATATATACAACTAACTGACGCAACAATAATTACATCTTTTCTGCCTTCTAACAAGGCTGCAGTTGCTTTTAATCGTAATCTATCAATTTCTTCATTAATTGAAAGGTCTTTAGCAATATATGTATCTGTTGTAGGAATATAAGCTTCTGGTTGGTAATAATCATAATATGAAATAAAAAACTCTACTCTGTTTTCAGGAAAATATTTCTTAAACTCTCCATAAAGTTGAGCCGCAAGGGTTTTATTATGTGACATCACAAGAACAGGTTTCTGTACATTATTGATTACATGGGAAATAGAAAAGGTTTTACCTGAACCAGTAATTCCTAAAAATACCTGATGGCGAATATTTTGCAAAACTCCTTTAGTTAGTTCCTCAATTGCTTTAGGTTGGTCTCCTTTGGGAGTATAATCTGATACAAGTTTAAATTTCATTGGTAAAAAGCTGTAAAAGTTTAAATGGGAAAATAATCTTCTATGGGTTTTCTATAAGTTCCAAATATTTTAAAGCTGTTTCATTAAATGGATCAAGTTCCAATACTTTTTCAAAATCAATTTTTGCATCATTTAGATTGTCAGTTTTATAGTTTGCTATCCCTCTCAAAAGATGTGCGGAAATACAATTGGGAATATGTTTTATTGTTTCAGAACAAAGAAGTTTCGATTCTTCAAATAGTGATTTTTTTTCAAACATTGAATATATACGAATAAATACTCTTTCTTTTTCATCTGACTTTTCAATTACCTTAGAAAAATATTTTGAAGCTTCATCATAAATGCCTTCCTTAAAAAGTAAATCTGCTAAGTATATATATACCAAATTTAGTTTAAAATGATTTCTGTATTTATAGGCTATTTTAGAGGCTTCATCAATTAAAATTTCTCTCCATTTTTCAGGATTTTCTTCGTTTTCTTTTTGCTTAAGAGATAACTTCAATACATCCTTTGTAATATTATCATCATAAACAGTTTTAAGTGATTTTACTTTCTCTTCAAAGTCAACCGGGAATCTAAATACTGAACGAATCTTTTCGTTATCGTGGTAAACATTAATGTAGCTATCGAAAAAATGGATGGGACCGAATATTAAAGAATTTTTTATCTCCTGACGTCCAATTAATCTATCCATTGTAAAAGTCATTTCTGTACCCATTGTATAAAACATAGCAAACCCGGAAAGTCCTTCTCTGATAAGTGAATCGATAACTTCTTTATTGCTATATTTTATATCCTTTATTACTTTTTTAAAATATTGAAAATCCTTTTCGAGCAATGTTAAGGGACGACTTTCTTCAGCTATCGGAGCAATATAATTTAAAACGCCACCTGAATGAACTTCACTAAGTATACATACCAAAACAGAATCAATACCCTTTATTGTATAAGGTAAAATGTTGGTATATATTTGATTCCGACCTTTTATAAATAGTTGTCTGGTAATATTTTTAACAAATTTTAAATAATTTTCTCCGAAAGATTCAATATTTATATAAGTTTCTTTAACATTTTGGTCAGTAAAATAATCATCATATACTTCTAATCCTAAAGAGAGGTTCAGTTTTGAGGTTAAGCTTACTTCATAGGGTAATAACTGGAAAACTCTATTCTTAACTTCAAATGTTAACAGATCCTCATCTCTTTTATATTTGTTTATGGTTCTTGAAATTTTATCTTTATAAAGGTATATACCTCCAAGATTACTGAATGAAGCCGGATTAATAACCTTATAGATATTATATAAGGGTGCAGTTTGGGTTGCTGATTCAAAACACAGATTCATTTTATCTTCATCTAATTTCAGACGTTTTGTAAAATCAGGAGAATTATCTTTTAGTAACTGGAAATAATTAACATCTTTTTTATCAAGTAGGTCGAGAATTAACTCCGCATTCTTATAATTATAAGTAAGCCTGAAATCTATTTTTAAAGTATCAAATATATTTATTAGCGATTTTTTTTCTTTATATGATTTTGAATTAAAGGGTGAATCTTTCTGAAGAGGTGCTAATGTATATGCAGTATAAATTAAGCCATCTAAATTATCAATTGCATCAAAATACATAAAAGCAGATTCAAGTTTTTTCTTAAAATCGGTCGGTTTTATAGTAGAATCTATCTCTGCGATTTTTATTAATTCTTTTACTTGATTTAATGAATCTAAAAGTGATAAGTTTTTGAACAATATTCTTGCATCATTAATATCTATTATATTTTCTAATTCTTTAATTAAACTTTTTGAGGTTTCCGAAACGTTATAATTACCATAAATAAGTTCTACCCATTCCCATTCTTTATCAAAGTTAAATCCATAATAAGGTTGAGAATATAGTAATTCAAATGTAAAAACGAAAAAAACGATGGGCAATATTTTAAGGAAACTGATTTTCAAAGCATTTTGTAATTTAATTATTCAATTTTTGTAATTAAGTCAATTTCTTTTAATACATCGTCAATCTTTTTTAACTCTTGATAACTACCGGATTTTACAACTGCTTTACCAGTTGTATGAGCAATAATAGCAATTTGTTCGCATTGAATAATATCAAACCCAGTAGCTTTTTGTAATTGTAAAACAACATCATCCCAGAAATGATTTGAATTAAATAAAATCAATTTCCTTAAAATATCAATATCATCATCACGGATTGTTTTTTCTTTTTCTTTAATAACCATAGTTAGTCTTTTCAGTTTCTGGAAAATTTACAAATTAGTTCGCAAATTTTATCCTGTTTTTTTCTGTAGAATGCGGTTTTATTTTCACTAAAGCCATTCATTGCAATATAAAATATTATTAACTCACTATCTCGAGAAATTGCATATCCAGCTAAAGTACTTACATAGTTTAATGTACCTGTTTTAGCATAGACATTTTGTTCCGCTTCCGTATTTTTCATCCTTTTTGATAAAGTACCATCAACACCAGCAATTGCTAAAGATTTCATAAAAACATCAAAGATATCAACTTGGTCATACATATATTTTAACAATTTTGTAACAGAGCTTGAAGTAACCATATTATACCTTGATAATCCTGACCCCTCTAAAACTTCATATGAACTTCTGTTGATTCCTATGCTATTCAGAAAATCAATAACAACTTCACTGCCTTTTTTAATTGTGCCGGGAGGAGATATAATCTCAGCACCTAACACTTTAAAAACGGTAATTGCTGATTGATTATCACTTGGCTTATTCATATTGGAAATTACTTCTTCGATAGGTCTCATAAATTTTACGAGTACTTTAAGAGATTCAGGGGTAATCCCTGGAATTATAATACCATTAAATTTTATATCCTGAGATGTAATTTCCTTTATTAGATAGGTAGCTGCATAAAATGCCGGGTCTTTTGCGGTTTTATTTTTATCAACACTTAAAGCAGTAACATAAGGCCAATATTTAGGGTCGGTATCGGAACTATAAACTCCTGCTAAAGAAATATAATTATCATCAAGGAATGATTCATCATAAATAAGATTACCTGTTATTTCTTTTATGTTTAATTTTGAAATCTGTTCAGCCATTTGAGTTAAATCACTTGTCGATAAATCAGGGTCCCCATATCCTTTTAAGTATAAATTACCATTAATAACACTATCATTTATATTATTATCATCTGTATAAATTATTGTTCTAAAACTGTATCCTAATCCAAGTTTTACAATTGCAGTAGATGATGTAATTAGTTTTACTACAGAAGCGGGAATCATTTTGGTGTTAGGATTATACTGGTATAGAATATCATTCTTGGAAGCACTAATTATCAAAATTGACACCTCACAATCTGAACCTTTTATTGTACTATCAATTTCATTCTTTAATTGCTGTAAGGAAATCTGCGCATATCCTTCCGTAATAAGAAACAGAAGTAGAATAAAGATAGAGATAAATTTTTTCTTTCCTAAGTTTTTTCGAAATTGTTTTGAAAAATTAATTTTTGATTTTGTTTCTCTTAATGATTTCATAAGCGTTTTTTAATAATTCTCTTGCTTGATTAAAAGTTATCAGTTTTGATGCTTCCTCATAGCTACACCAACAATAATCTAAAATTTCATTAACAGCAATCTTTACTTTTGGGAGCATATTTTCTTTATATCTCTGTGCTACTTTTCCAATAAAATAATAATTTGTTTTTTCAATATTTGTATCTTTAATTATATAGTTTTCAGACAGTATATATTCAACGTTTTTATTTTTTTCTTTAAACCTTAAAATCTCAATTCCATCAAGTCCGGTTTCTTCCTTAACTTCTCTTAAGGCAGCAGTTTTTATATCCTCTCCATTTTCAATATGCCCTTTAGGAAATGACCAGTGTCCTTTTCTGTGTTTCAAAATTAAAAATTTTTCCTTGCCTGTACTTACATCATCAAAATATATTATTATCCCGGCTGAGTACTCCTTTTGCATATGTTAATAAATATTTTTTAAATTAAAAATAATAAACAATTATTAAAATGAAAGAATATGAATTCCTAAAGTAATTTACTTTCATTCCATATTTTATCCATTTGTTCTAAGGAAATATCTTTTAAATCTAAATTATTTTTCTTTGCATATTCTTCTATAATGTTAAATCTAAAAATGAATTTTTCAATTGTTTTTCTTAATGCATCTTCAGGATTTATTTTTAAAAACCTTGCATAATTTACTAAAGCAAAAAGTACATCTCCAAACTCATTCTCCAGTTCATTAACATATTCAGTATTTTCACCTGAGCTATGGTTCTTTTGGGTAATTACATTTTTTAATTCATAAACTTCTTCAAGTACTTTTTCAAAAACTGGTTCAATATCATTCCAATCAAAACCAACCTTTGATGCTTTTTCCTGAATTCTATATGCTCTAAATAAAGCTGGTAATTCTTTGGGAACTCCATCAAGAACTGATTTTCTTCCTTCTTTTTTCTTGATAGATTCCCAATTCTTTTTTACTTCCTCACTACCAGAAACTTTCACATCAGCAAAAATATGTGGATGTCTTGATATTAGTTTCTTAATTTCTATATCCAGTACTTCTTCTACATTAAAAGCATTATTTTCTTCAGCAATAATACTATGAAAAACAACTTGAAGAATTAAATCTCCAAGTTCTTTCTTCAGCTCGTCTATATTATTAGTATCAATTGCCTCTAATACTTCATAGGTTTCTTCCAACAAGCATCTTCTTAAACTCTGGTGGGTTTGTTCCCTATCCCATGGACATTCTTTTCGAAGTTTCCTTACAATTTCAACAAAGTTATAAAATTTTTCCATAAATTTTTAAATGAGATTTTTAGTCAATATTACTGTTTTCCTTAACTTGATATAAAATAATTTTTTGATGCGAGTTATTCTTTTTTTAGTCTCTCTACATAGTTAAGATGAAATTTTCTTATTTTTGAAACGAGTTCTTCCATATCTTCCTTTGGTGGTAAAAAGGTAGTCCTAAAATGTAAGGTACCGGGTAACTGCCCAAAACCTGACCCTGGAACGACACATATTCCTGTTTCTTCAAGTAATGCTAAACAATAAGCAGAGTCACGTTTTGCTTCATAGTTTTTTCTTTCTTCTGCCGACATTTTTTTTATATCAATCCCCTTTTCCTCTGGCAACTCAAATTTTACAAAAGCATACATAGCCCCTTGAGGAATTTCACATTTCATTCCGGGAATAGAATTTAACCCCTCTCCGAGAATTTTTGCTTTTTCTTTTAAGTCATTAAGAATTGAATCTCTTTCCTTTATAAAGAGTTCAAAGCTTTCATCACCTGGTTTTGGCGGGGAAACCATTAAATAAGTGGCAATCTGTCCAACAACATTTGAACATAAACTAATTGATTGTAATTTAATAAATTGTTCTAAAACATCTTCCGGAATGTATCTTAACTCGAAGTAGCCTGCTCGATGCCCACATTCACCATAATATCCCTTTGACATTGAGTGAAAGCTAAATAATGGAACATCATCTATTTTCATATCATGCATAACTTTTGCAAAGGAATAAAATTTACTATTTTCGTCGTAAACATTTTCTTGATAGACTTCATCAGCTAAAATAGAAATATTATACTTTCTTGCAAAATTCACTATCATTTCAATATTCTCATAACTAAGTACAGCCCCGGTGGGGTTTCCAGGATTAATTACAACAATAGCAACGGGATTAATATTTTGTTCAATTGCTTTATTTATACTCTCGGTAAGGATTTTTTCATTTAATAACCAATTATTATTTTCATCTAAAAAATAGTCAATTTGCTTACCACCATAAAGAGTAAGAGTAGCACTATAAAGTGGATATTGAGGAATTGGTATTAATACTCCGTCATTATCATTTTTCAATAATGCAAATAATACAGATTGTACTCCCTTGCTTGCTCCATCTGTTAAGATTATTCTATTTTTATCAACAGGAATTGAATCTCTTTTAGAAATAAAATCCGCTACAGCTTCTCTTACGAAAGGAATTCCTGCGCTTTGGGAGTATGCACCAACCCCTTCCGGTATTTGACTTAGAATATATTTTGCCCTTCTTACGCTGTCCGGATGAAAACCTTTTTGAAATTCAGGATTATCAAGGAGTTTGGGAAATTCAACTAAAGATAATATTTCTCGCACATAGGTAAGGGGCTTTTGTTTAAGTGCCTGAGGGTTTCCGATATTGCAATAAATTATCTTCTTACCTTGAGCTTCAAGTTCTTGTGCTCTTATTACTATTTTCCCTCTAACAGCATATTGAGCATTAAGTAACTTCCTGTTTAAATCTTCTAAATGTATCATAATAATAATAGTTATTTATTTTTAAAATATATTTTCTTTATAAGATTTTAAATGTTAAAAATTACAAAATTATTATCAAGAAAAATAGAATTCCTTTATAGTTGTATATATAGAACCTTCCGGTGTTAAAGTGCTTTGCATTAGATTAAACTTTTCTGGTTTAAATTGAAAGCTACAGTCAATTCGGTTTAGGTTTATATCCTCCGGTATTTTAACATAGGTTTTTACCCTTCCAAGTGTTATATGATTATGAAATTTTTTATCTGGAATAAATCCAATTGGCTGTAAACTTTTACTTACTTCTTTATATAAATCAAGTAAAAGATTAGATTTATCTATCAAATCTACAAAAAAAACTCTCGGGGTTCTGATATGAGGAAAAGCATTAATGCCTTTTCCAACTATCTGTGAATCTTTTTTATCTAATTTGATATTTTCAAGAGGAAAAATAATTTCTTTTATTTTAGAATTTTGAACCTCCCCTAAAAAAAATATGGTAATATGAAAGTTTTCTTTTTTCTCCCATTTTACAACTAAATTTTTCACTCCGAAAATATTTTCTATTAACTCTTGCTGAATTATTGTTAATTTATTTTTTACTTCCGGTGGTAAATTAATTGAAACAAAAAGACGCATAGTACTTTTTCGGAGTTTAATCATCCATTTTAATTATTTCATAATACAGTTTCTTTTTCTTAGCATTATCTTCAGGCTTATAAGTATAGATTCCCCTTAATTCTAAGTAATAAATTAACGCTTCAATTTTTCTCTTTTCTTTAACAGCTATCATACCAAGAAGATAAAACAAATCTGCATAATCACTTCCGTAATAACTATATAAATTATTTTCAATGCTTAATTCTAAAGCCTTGTATAGATAATGTTTTGCTTCTTTATATTTTCTTTTCTCGTTATAATATAGTTTTCCTATTCTGATATAAGCTGGAATATTCAATGAATCTTTTTTAATAACTTCTTTATATTTTTCCAAAGCTTTATCATAATCCTTCATCTCTAAATATAAATCAGCAATTTGAGTATAACTAAATATATCATTAGAATCTGCTTTAATCATTTTCTCATAAAATATAATAGCTTTTTTGTAGTCCTTAGATTTTGCATATCCTTCTGCAAGAGTTGAAGATAAAGTATTTAATAGGCTATCAGAATCAAAAATTACTTTTATTTGTTTATAAAGTTCTTCAGCCTTATGATAATCCTCTGTATATACATATAGACTCATCAACTCAGCATATACAACAAATGTGTCAGGTTTAAGTTCAATACATTTATTATAGAATGTTTCTGATTTCAAAAAATTAATATGATTAATAGAATCTTGCCTTACAATAAAAGTGTCTAATATTTTCATTGTATCTTTTTGTTTTGTATAATACCAGTTATCGATTACCTTATACATATATGTTTTAGCTAACTTATAATTTCTCTTAAAAAGTTCTTCTTTCCTTTTCTGTTTGATTTCTTCTTGTTCTATCTCAACAATTTCTAATGACTGAATAAGTTTTTTTAGAGCATTTATTGCGACGGCAAAGTTTAAATTACCATAGAACTCATAAGTATAAGTTACAATTCCAATTACTTCTCCTTTTCCATTAAACAGGGGTCCGCCACTATTTCCCGGGGAAATAGCCGCTGTAATCTGAATTACTTTATCGAAAACTTTTTCAACAGTTTCCCAGGTATCGTAATCCCTGAATTTAACTTTCTCCTCCTTACGAATTCCGGCAATAATTCCATCTGAAATTGTATATTCAAATCCCAAAGGACTTCCTATGCAGTAAACATTATTTCCAATTTTAACACTATCGGATTCCCCGAATTTTATTGCCTGAAAATTTATTTCTTCAGAGTTAATAATCTTTAAAATTGCAAGGTCGTTTTTATAATCAATCATAACAATCTCAGCCGGGAAATAATTACCATCGTAAGTTTTTACAATTAAAGAATCAAAGCTTTCAATCACATGATTATTGGTAGCTACTAATCCATCTGTGGATATTATAAACCCGCTTCCGCTTAATATTACTGTATCTTTTTCAATGTATTGATAATCTTCATAATATCCTTCTGAAACATACCAAATAGAAACAATTGCATGTTTATTTCTCTCAAAAATTTCTTCTGCGGTAAGTTCGTCGTTATTGGGTTTCGGGCCTGATTGAATTAATAGCTTATCATCCTGAGAGATAGCATTAGAAGCTAATAATAAAAGAATATAAAGTATAACAATAAGTTTTAGTTTGTTTATCATATTAATAATTAGTTAAAGCTTTATGGAAAATAATTTAGTTACAAATGAACAAAAATACAATATAAACAATTAGTTTTTAACTATATTTTTTATGTAATAAAGAAATAATTTTAAAAGCAGTATATGAATAAAAAGGGGCAACCATTACATCAATTGAATAATGTACTTTTTGAATTAAAAGAAGTATCCCAAGTATTATAGCTAAAACCAGAAATACTGATTTTAATAATTTATTCTTCACGCAAAGGAATATAAGAAATATTGTTGATGTATGTCCTGAAAAAAATAAATCTTTTGTAATTTTTGTCCCGGTTCCGATAACGAAAACCAGTGGGTCCTGCAAATCAATTGTTCCACTCGGTGGATCTAAAGGTACGATATACATAGATATAATTCTAAAAACAATAAGAAGAATGTATGATTGCAAGCCTATTATAAACATATCGGGATAATTAAAGAGATAAATTAAGCCGAATAAAATTGAAGCATAAACAATTATAAAAATCGGATAATTCAAATCAACAGCATTAAAACAGTTTAAAATCGGGTCATTAAGAACAACCCCTTGTCTCTGTTCAATAAAAAGTAAGAATTTTGAAAATTGTACAAGAAAAAAAATTAAAATAATTAATGTTAAAAGTAAGCTAATTTTGTTTTTATGATCATTTAGAAAATTTTTCCATTCCCTTATAGAATTCATAAGTCTTAATAATTAAAATTAATTTTTACTAAACTTATTACCAAAATAATCTGAAAAATTATTTTGGGGAAATTCTTCATTTTTTTCGTTCGAATTATTAATCTCATTTTAGTTTTCATCTTCCCATTCATACTTTAATTCATATTCATCAAAATTTCTAAATACAATAGCACAAAAAAGTCCAACTAAAAAGCCTCCAAGATGTGACTCAAATGAAATTTCTGGTTTCGTGGGTAAAATACCCCAGACTAATCCTCCATACAAAAATGTTACCAATAAAGATATTGCAATTGCTTTGACTTCCTTTCTAAATATTCCTAAAAAGAAAAGATATGATAAATATCCATATAAAATTCCACTTGACCCGATATGATAGGACTGCCTTCCAACAGCCCAGACAAATAAACCTGTTACAATCCATATAATTATTGTGACATACAAAGCAGATTTTTTATAAGAATAAAATAAAGTAAACATTAAAATGAAAAGTGTTCCTGTATTAGAAATCAGATGTGAATAATCTGAATGAATTAACGGCGAGGTAATAATTCCTGTAATCCCTGATAATTTACGGGGGTAAATCCCGGCAGGGTAAAATTCTATATTGAGAACAGATTCAATAATTTTTAATACCCAAAGTATAAAAATAAATACGAAAGTTGATAATAATACTTTTATTGCCCTTTTTTCACTAATATTACTTTTATTGTACATTAAAAAGAATATTATCTAAAAAATTTGACCAATAAATCTAATTAATACTGCTAAAATCATTGCAAGAAGAAAACTTGCAAACATAATAATAAATGCATGCTTCATTGTTAATTCCTTTGCAAGCGCCGCAAATGTTGCAAGACAAGGAATATAAAAAGTAACAAACACAGTAAAGGTAAAAATTTGATTAGTGCTCATAAAACTTGTAACTTCCGTAGTTCCCAGAGCAGAAAATAATAATATAAGAGCCAGTTCTTTTCTCATAATTCCAAAAAGTAATGTAACCCCAACTACACTTGGCAAGCCAAGTATTCCTACTGTAAAGGGTGAGAGAAAATTATTAATTGAGTTATTCCATTTAAAATAATTTATAACTTCTAATAAAATACTCCCAACAATCAATAATGGTATAGCTACATAAACAAATTCTTTCAAACGAAACCAGGTTTTACTTACGAGTAATTTTAAAGAAGGTAAATGATACTTTGGAATCTCTAATATTAACCCTGGGCTTACTTCAGGAATTGCTTTAGAAATAAATTTACCAAGTATACCAATAATAATGATGTTTATAATATAAATTAAAATTGCAGCTTTTATAGAAATAAAGAAACCTACTAATCCAAATATAACTATCATTCTTGCAGAACAAGGGATAAATGTCGCAAGGGTTGCTGTAATAAGTTTATCTCTTGGGGATTTAAGTATTCTCGTCGCAAGGATAGCAGGAACAGTACAACCATATCCAAAAATTATTGGAACAATAGAAAGTCCATGCAGACCTATTTTGTGCATTATATTATCGGTTAAATATGCAATTCTTGCCAAATAACCAGTATCTTCAAGAAAGGACAACAAAATAAAAAAGGGTAAAAGATAAGGAATTACTATTCCAATCCCTCCCCCAAATCCCATAACTACACCATTAGATATTGAAAATAATAAAGTTTCTTCACCAAATATACTTGCAAAGTATTTAAGTATACCTTCGGTACTATTTATAAATACTGGCTCTAATAAATTTCCAATTTTAAAAATAATCCAAAAAGATAAATAGAGAATAATTGCAAGTGAAAAATATCCCCAAAAAGGATGCATTAATACATCCATCAATTTTTGTTCTTGAAATCTTTTTTTTATTTTTTTCCCAATAGTTGTAACTTCTTCGAAAATATTCAGGGAAGTACTATGTCGGGCAGAGGATATTACCACGCTTGAGTCCTCACCATATAATTTCTCTAATTCATTTATATAACTTTTCAACTTTTTTGATATATCTGTAGAAGTAATTTTATTTGCTCTTACTTTTGATTTCTTAGATACACTTTTGCTATTAGTGTTAATTTTTTGTTCTGAGAGATATTCATTTAAAAATTCTCCGATTATTTTATCCTTCTCAAGAATTTTGATTGCTATATATCTATAGTTCCATTTTAGGGGTAATTTAATTTTCTCTAAAATTGCAACAATTTTATCAACACTTTTTTCTATGGTTAAAGAATAACTAATAGATTTAAGAGATTCTTGAGTATTTTTCCCCTTATGAAACATTTTATATGCTTCCTTAAAAACCTCATAGACTCCGAAGCCTTTCTTACCTACGGTTTTAATAACAGGTAAATTAAGAATCCTACTTAATTTTTCATCATTAATTCTCAATCCTTTCCTTTCCGCTTCATCTATCATATTTAAAGCAACAATCATTGGCATTCCTAATTCGATAAGTTGCAAAGTTAATTCTAAACTTCTGGGTAAAGTTGAAGCATCAATTATGTTAATAAGTACAACATCTTCTTTTTGTGATGTAATATATTTTACCGCTTCAAGTTCAGCTTCATCTGTTGTTTGCAATGAATAAGTGCCGGGTAAATCAATTACTGTTGCAGTTTCTTTAGTTATTTCATCAAGTACAACTTCTCCTTTAGAATATTTAACTGTAATACCCGGAAAATTAGATGCTATAGATTTATAACCAACAATATAATTAAATATTGTGCTTTTTCCACAGTTAGGTTGACCAACTAAAATAATTGTTTTAGACATTCATAAATTAATTAATTAACTTTTTCCACAATTATTTTTGAGGCAAGCCCATACCCAATAGCAATTTCAGAACCCTCATAGCTAATAAGAACCGGACCTCCTAAAGAAGAAACTCGGGCTATTTCAACTATGTTGCCAGGGGTAATGCCCATTGTTATTAATCTTTGAGTTGCTCTTTTCCCGGCATTAATTTTAACTACTTTAACTTTATCACCACGTTTAAATTTAATTATACTTTCCAATTTCTAATTATCATAAAGTTGTTGCAATTTGTAAAAATTAATATTTAATTAATATTCAAAGAGTTAGTAAATTTTATTAATTACACAAAACTTAAAATTCTTAATCAAAAATCATCAAAACGGGTTGCGACTTGAATATAGTGTCAGTTATTCCTTGTGAATACGCACGAAGAGAATGAAAAGACGAATTTATACACATATCAGATATACTCCCATCTCTATTTTCCCATTTTGAATGCCAATAAGAAACTGCTTTTATTAAAGGATATCTGTTGAAGATTATATTTTGAAATGCAGATTTTATCCAATCTGCTTTCTGGTATGGGTCGCTTGTTTCTATTACTCCAAATTCTAAAATCGCATAACTTTTATTTTTTCCAATAGTTATCATTTCATTATATGCCGAGTCCATAACATCTTTAAATTCAATCCACTTATCATTTGGTTTTTGGGCACCATAAACACTAATTCCGATCCAGTCTATATACTCATCACCGGGATAGTAATATAACATTGAATTCCATTTCTCTTCAGGAAAAGAGTTATAATTTGTATGAAATACCCAGGTAATATTATTTACATCATATTTTCTAAAAATATTAACAAAATGTTGATATGCATCAATATATCTTTCAGGTCCATCTGGGTATTGTTTATTACCATAAAAATCAGGATTCGCACCACCATTTAAAATACCACTCCATGGAAACCAGTTGCCATTCATTTCTGGACAAAAATCTATAATTAAAGGAATTCCTGTATTTCTTGCTTCATAAGCCCAGAGAGCAATATAATAATCAAATTCACCATTAATTATTTTATATAAAGAATATTTTTCATCAATAACACCTTCAGAAAACTTTGACCATGGCATTATTCTTATATATGGTATAAAGCCTAAATTCCAGATTAACTTTACTTTTTCAGAAGGAAATTTAATACCATCAAACCAATGGTTGGAAAAGCAAATCCAAACTGGTTTTGATTTTGATAAAGAAATATATTCATTAATTATTTTTTCTGACTCTTCTACACTTTTGTCATCAATCCCGGGGGTTACCCCATGATAAATTCCACTTTTAGGAGGCAATAATTTAATGTTAATTCCTGGTTCATAAGTTTTTCTATTGGAAAAAATAGAACACCCTGAAAAAATGATAATTGAATAAAGAATAATATTTAAGAATAACTTATTGTACATTTTTTAAAATATATACAAATAATAATTGATTCAATTTAATAAACGATTTCATTATATTTAAATATGAAGTACATAATATTTTTAATTTCATTATTTATGCTAAATTTTAACTGCTCATCAGTTAAAACAACAAATAATTGGGAAATATTAAATTATGAATACAGTTCAGGACCAATTTCTCCCAAATATCAATACAATTACCAAATTGTTATAAATTCAAATAGAAATTGTGAATTTTTGTATTCATTTCCAATGGAGGAGTCAAAAAAATTAGTGTACAAATTTACCATTACAGAAGAACAAATGAAAAAGTTAAATGAGGTAATTAAAAAAAGCAAAGTTTTAGAAATACAAATACCAAAATTACCTGAAGAAAAGATTCCAATTGGAGGTAGTATAGAAAGGGTAAAAATAATTGTTCCCAATCCAGACCCGAATCTGGATCAACCCCCAAAAGTATATGAAAGCCCATATTTCCCAGATGAAAAGTATAAAGATGATTTAATCAATCTTTATAAATTCATTAAAAGTCTTGTTCCAGAGAAATATAAAAAGGATGCCGAACAACAGAGAGAAAAATTTATTGAAAAAGAAGGCGATTAATAGGAGAAGTTATACTTTCACTTTTCATACTCTCTGGAAATTATACATAATTAAGACAGAACTTAATTATTACAACAAAAAGGTAATTGCAACAGCCTTTTAACTAAAAATTCTAACTATTCTAATTTACAAATTTCTTTTTGGGCAGAATTAAATTCTTGAATAATTTCTTCAATAATTTTTTTTGCAGGTTTTATTTCTTTTATTAATGCAGATACCTGTCCAATCTCAAGTTCCCCATCCTCTAAATCTCCCTCAAAGATACCCTTTTTAGCTCTACCTTTTCCAAGTATTGCTTTTAATTCTTCAACACTTGCTCCTCTATTTTCTGCATCGGATATATAAGAATAAAATTTATTTTTAATTAATCTTACTGGTGTAATTTTCTTCAGGGTTAAAATAGTATCCCCACTTTTTGTTTCTAAAACTTTATTTTTGAAATTTATATGCGCAGAGGATTCTTCAGAAATTGCAAATCGGCTACCAATCTGTACACCTTCCGCTCCTAAAGAAAATGCTGCTAACATTGCTCTACCAGTAGCAATCCCTCCAGCAGCAATTAGCGGTAATTTAGTAATATTTCGTATTAAAGGAATTAAGACCATTGTGGTTGTTTCTTCGATTCCATTATGCCCCCCTGCTTCAAAACCTTCGGCTACTACAGCATCGACGCCTGCTTCTTCTGCTTTTAGTGTGAATTTTTCATTTGATACCACATGAACAACAATTATATTATTTTGTTTAAATAAGGGCGTATATTTAGATGGACTTCCCGCAGAAGTAAATACAATTTTAATCTTGTGTTTCAGAACTATTTCTATATGTTCTTCAATATGGGAATATAATAGCGGTAAGTTTACTCCAAAAGGATTTTGTGTAGCTTCTTTACATTTTACAATATGTTCTTCAAGTACATCTGGATACATAGAACCTGCTCCGATTAATCCTAATCCCCCTGCATTACTTACCGCAGAGGCAAGTTTCCAGCCACTGCACCAAACCATTCCAGCCTGTATAATTGGATATTTTATACCAAATAATTCTGTAATTCTCGTTTTCATTTTACTCTTTTTATTTCAGTTTCACCATCTTTATGATCAAGTAATTCAAACCCTTTTTTCCTTATTTCCTCTCTGATTTCATCAGCTTCTTTCCATTGTTTGTTTAATTTTGCAGTTTTTCTTTTTTCTACAAGTTTAAGTATTTCTTCTGGAATTTCTTCTCTTTCAACTTCTTTAAGTTTTAAACCAAAAACTTTATCAAAATCATAAATTAAAGAAAGTTTTTCCTTAGGGTTTAACGTATTATCCTTTAACATATCCCATAAAACTCCTAAACCTCCTGTAACATTTAAATCATCATTTATATTTTCAATAAATTTATCTTTCCAAAAATTTAACCTTGATGTATTAATTACAATATTAGAATCCTTACTGTATGAAATGGAGTCTTTAAGTTTTATAATTTCATCCTTAAGATTATTAAATCCTCTTTTAGCTGAATCAAGCGCTTTAAAAGAAAATTTCAGTTTTTTTCTGTAATGAGTCATCATCATAAAATATCTATAATCAAGCCCACTATATCCTTTTTCCAAAAGAACGGGTAAGGTTAAAAATTCACCAGCGGATTTCGCCATTTTTCCTTTTTCCTGAATTAAAAATTCACCATGAAGCCAATACCTGACAAATTGTTTCCCGGTACATCCTTCAGATTGAGCTATTTCATTTGTATGATGAATTGGAATATGGTCAACTCCACCACAGTGTATATCAAAAGTTTCACCTAAATATTTCATGCTCATAGCAGAACATTCAATATGCCAACCGGGAAACCCTTTCCCCCAGGGTGAATCCCATTCCATTTGCCTCTTTACATTTTTAGGGGAAAATTTCCACAGTGCGAAATCAGTTTTGTTTTTCTTTTCTTCAGAAAATGTAATTCGTTTTCCTTCTTCAAGACCTTCTATATCAAGTAATGCTAATTTCCCATAGTCCTTAAATTTTGAAGTGTCATAATATACTCCATCAGAGGTTATGTAAGTAAATCCTTTTTTCTCAAGACACTGAATTAACTCAATTTGCTCTTTAATGTTATCTGTTGCTTTACACCAAACATCGGGGTATAATATATTCAATTCTTGTAAATCTTTTTTAAATGCTTCTGTATAATATTCTGCAATCTCCCAGACAGTTTTCCCTTCCCGTTTTGCTCCCTTCTCCATTTTATCTTCCCCCTCATCTGCATCAGAAACAAGATGTCCTACATCAGTAATATTTACTACATGATAAACCCTGTATTTATTGTAAATTAAAATTCGTTTTAAAATATCCTCAAAAAAATATGTTCTCAAATTTCCAATATGGGCATAATTATATACAGTTGGACCACAGCAATAAATTTTGACAATATTCCCCGAAGTTGGAATGAATTTTTCTATTTTTCTGCCTAAAGTATTAAAAAGATATAATTCTTTCACTCCAAAATTTTTTTCAAAATAATAATTATATACACAATCTACAATTAATAACATTTTATATTAAATAAAAATTTTAGGAACTAAATTTTGCATTTAACATTTAAAAATTAAAAGGTAAACTTATATATGAAAGTAAAATTTGGTAGGTTTACAACTTCAATAACAAATGAAAAAACCGAGTTATGGAATAATGCTGAAGGTTTATATAATCAAAAAAAATATTTAGATAGTTATAAATGTTTGCTTGATTTTCTGTATTACCCTGAGAAAGATAATGGGATAAATAATCTTGATTACACTATTGATAAAGAAGAGTTAAGTTTTATTATTCGCCAGGGGTCAAAAGAAATTAATGGGATTATTTCTCTAAAAGACAGAAAGATTGATGTGTATTCATACATAGCAGAATTTGATAAAATTGGGGTTGCTGTAATGAGAAGATTGCTTGAAATGAATTATTCACTATTTTATTCAAGATTTGCATTAGAAGAAAATAAAATTGTTATAAAATTTGATTCCCCCATTGAGGGATGTCCTCCTGAAAAATTATTTTATGCATTAAAAGAACTCGCTATACGAGCGGATAAACAGGACGATATACTACTTGATGATTTTTCAACACTTAAACCTTATAACTATCATATAATAGAAATCCCTGAAAAAGAAAAAGATATAAAGTATAAATATTTCAGAAAATGGATAACCGATGCTTTTAAGAAAATTGATTCTTTTGAAAACATTGAAAAACATTCAGGAGCCTTAAGTTATATATTGATGAGCTTAACTTACAAAATAGATTATTTAATAGCACCGGAGGGTTCAATAGGTTATCATCTGGAAAAAATTGCGTGGGATTATTTTGCAAATGATAACAGAACCTTGTTAGAAAAAATTACAAATTTAAAAAATGAATTCCAAAAGATACTTGACTTTCCAGAAGAAAAAATTAAAAAAGATTTCTACAGAGCAAAATATACCTTTGAAACCAATACACCTGTTAGTTTTGATAATCTGGTAGGAACTTTTAACAGAAATTTGCCAAGTATAGAATTTTATATAAAAGATAAAAAAGAAAACATAGCATTGTTAGTATTTGAATATATAGCGGGGTATTGTTTATTTACTTATAATTTACCATCACTGTTAACTAATTTGTTGCATTTAGTTCTTGAAATTCTGAATGAAAATTATATGCAAGAACTTGGAATTGAAGAGATATTATATAACTCGGATACTAATGAAATATATAAAGATAAAATTGTAGAAAGAATAAGTAAGTATCTTCAGGAATTTATTTCAGAAAGTGAGGATAATTATCCTTATTTAAGTTTTAAAACGGACAATTTAAAATTTAACAATTTAATTAATTTTCTGAAGTCCTATTTCAATGAAATTAAAAGTTTAAACTTTAGTAATGAATAAACTTTAGCGTTAATGCAGATTAATGAAATAATAAATAGTTTTCACCCTATAGTCATACAGATTGCAAATCCTTACGGAATTGGTACAGGTTTTTATTTAAGAAATTATGATTTAATAATAACAAATGAACATGTCGTTCGGGGAACAAATGAAGTTATAATAAGCGGAAAAAATTTTCAAAAAGTACTTTCACCTGTATTATTCAGTGATTCAAAGTATGACCTTGCTTTTATTAAACCTCCAGATGAAATTGTTTTTCCTGAAAAAAATCTCGGTAAAGCTGAAACTATAAAGGATGGGGATATTGTAATTGCAATCGGACATCCTTACGGTTTAAATTACACTGCTACTGAAGGAATCGTTTCAAGGGCAAAAAGACTATATAATAATCTGGATTATATACAAATAGACGCTGCTATTAATCCGGGTAATAGCGGAGGACCTCTTGTTAATATGGAAGGTGAAATAATCGGGGTTAATACATTTATAATTGCCGGGGGCAATAATCTTGGTTTTGCTCTACCGGTAAATTATCTTATTGAATCACTTGAAGATTATAAACCTTTCAAGGGAAAAAGTGCATTAAGATGTTCATCCTGTTCTAATATTATTCTTGAAGAAGACTTGCAGGATAAATACTGCCCAGAATGTGGAGCAGAATTAGAAGGTTTTGAACAAAAAAAAGAAGGATATGTACCAACCGGCGCTGCGGCAACAATAGAGAAAATACTTGAAAAACTTGGAAAGGATGTTAAACTTTCTCGGTCTGGTCCTAACAGATGGGTCGTTGATGCCGGTTCAATAAAGGTTTATATTGTATATAACGATAATGGTTTCATAACCGGTGATGCTTTTATTTGTAGACTTCCGAAACAAAAAATTTCAGAGTTATATGAATTTCTCCTGAGAGAAAATAGTAAATTTGAGTTTACTAATTTCTCAATATTTAATCAAACTGTTATTCTATCTACTATAATTTATGACCAATACCTAAATTTAGAAATAGGGTTGGAAGCATTTCAGTCTTTACTGGAAAAAGCAGATTATTATGACGATTATATCATAAATACATTCGGAGCATCTCCTGGTATTATAGAAGAACAATAGAAAAAAATTCTAACAATATAGTTTAATCAAAACTTAATCTGTACTTCAAAAAACAGATTTCTTTCAGCGGCTGGTATCCAATAAGGAATACCAAAAGCATCTACACTTCCGGTCATTTCATATAGTCTGTCAAATAAATTATTTATTTTAAATCTTAACTCAAATGATTTGAATAATTTCGTTAAGTTATTTTCCTCTAACAATCTAACTAAATCAAGAGATAACCCGGCATTTACCACTGTATAATCACTGATAAATTTATCAATATAACCGGGAGAATTTTTAATAGCAGGATTTTTTCTTTCGTTTTCAGAATTATCCAAATATTGTTTCCCTACATACTGTAAGGAAATATAAAAACCAAGTCCAAAATCAGCATAGTAATTTAAAGAAACATTAGAAATTATATCAGGTGTAAGCAGAATTTTATTATCAGAATAATCATTACCATAGATTATATTCCCGAGAGAGTCTGCGCCTAAAATTTCTCTGTATTCTTTAAAATAGTTTTGGGACAAATTAATATTTCCAGAAAATGAGACAGGTTGTAAAATTTTCCTTAAAATCCCAGAGTTAAAAGAAAAATATTTAAATGGAAATATTTCAAACTCAAACTCAATTCCTCTGTGAATAGATCTGCTTGCATTTCCATTAATCGGTTGACCTGCTATATCAAGTTGTCCATTACTTACAATTTCGTTCTTAAAGTCCATCAAATAAAAATTCAAATTTGCTTTTAGTTCCTGATTTTCCGAAGAAACATATCCAATTCCGAGTTCATAGTTTTGCATTTCTTCCGGTTTTACAAGGGGGTCATCGTATAAATTATTAACTGTATCAATTCTTCTAAAGTTAGGATTAGCATACGGGTTTTCTCCATCGTAAATATCCTTCAGACGGGGTTCCCGCTTTGCAATTGAAAAGTTAAAGAAGGTTCTGAGGTTTTTATTTAAGTTATAATTTATTCCAAAACGAGGGGTAAAGAAACTATAATCAACTGAAAACCGATATTGCCTTCCAATACCTGGTTCAAATTTATACTGATGATTTACATACTGTATTCCACCCATAACGGCAAACTTGTCTGTAAAATTAAATACTTCATTCAGATAAGCTGAAACAGTTCTTTTCTTACCATTAAAGTAATAGTATCTGTAATTTGGAGGTGTGTTTGGGGGTAAGGCATTTCCAAAAGTTATTTCTCCATAATGCTCAGATTTGTGCAGTCTTATTTCTCCTCCAATGGTTAATATTCCCTTTTCCTTACTGTGTTTGTATTGAATTTTGGGATACCATCCAACATCATCGTTATTTACATAAAGTTTGGAAACAATATCACTACGGATAATTTCATACCCTCTTTGAGGATCAAAAAATAAACTTCCATCTGGGTTTCTTCTGTAGTATAAAGGGTTAAAGGCAGTTGAATCAAAAGTATAAAATGGTTCTAATCTGAAATAATCAAAATCATACCCATACGACACAGGGAAACTTGTAATAAAATATCCATCACCTCTTATATATGATATTGTATTTGAAATAAATAAATTTTTAATTGGCTGGGTATTAATAACAAGTTCATAATGTGGTTGATAGTAATTGTCAGTTTCATCAATATAATTTAAAAAGTTTATTTTCCTGTCTTTTCGCTTATCTCCAGAAACCAAGCCATCTATATATTCTCTCGTAACTCCTAAATATGCAAGGTGATTTCTTATTGGAGCACCATAGATATTGGCTTTTATAACAGTAGTACCACCTAAAACTTTTCCGGCACTAATAAAATAAGACCAGTGATTGGACCAGGATAAATCTCTATATCCATCTGACATTGTTTTAGAAAATTTTGCATAAAATCCATAGCCATCTTTTATTGTACCGGAAGAATATTCAAAAGAAAATCTTTTAGAATTATAACTACCGTATCCTGAGGAAATATTAATAAACTTTCTCCTGAAATAATCTATTGTCTGTATATTTAATACACCTCCGATACTTGATGCTCCATATAGCGCTGTTCCAATTCCCCTTTGTATTTGTATGTTTTCAATAGATGCAGTTATATCGGATAAATCTACCCAATATACCTGATGGTCTTCTGCATCATTTTGGGGTATTCCATTTATTAAAATCGAAATTCTCCTTTGATCAAATCCTCTTATAGACAAGTATGAATAGCCAACCGAAGCTCCGGATTCAGAATACGCGTTTACACTTGTATTACCAAATAAAAACATCGGGAAATCCTGCATCCAGTATTTTTTTTCAATTTTTTCTCTTGTAACATTTTGAAGAGTAATTGGAGATACTCCTTCAATTCCTCTCAATGCTTCGACTTCAATGGTTTCAGTTTTATAAATCAGAGTGTCAGTTTTTTCTTCCTGCGCTCTTAAAAAACCAGTCAATGAAACCAAGATTGTTAAAATGTAAATACTGAAAAAGGTGAAAAATTGATTTTTAATTTTAGTTTTCATATCTGCTTTTAATTAAAAAAAAACGCTTAAATTTTTTCCGAACCTGATAACATCGAATCAAAACATAAAAGAGAAAAAATTTAAGCGTTGAAAAATTGTTTTTGTAATTTCCTACGCCGGTATTACCCGTATCAGGTTCTATGGGTATGTTCTCAGCCTACTTTCCATTGCTAACAAAAGATACAAATGCTTTAGCAAGGAAAGAACCTTCTTTTACAGAAGGGTTGACAGCACCCCAATACATAAAACGAATTTTCAAAGAGCTAATTAAAATTATTACAAATTATTTCATTATTCAATAGAAAACAATAAATACCAAATACAAATTTATTTATTTAGGTATAATTTCAACAAATTAATGTGAAAAATTTTTAAAGTTTAATATTCTTCCTCCCCTGTGTGGATTTTACCTCTTGCCAAAGAGGCAAAAATACCAATAAAACACAAAAATGCAAATATCCAAAATGCAATTTTAATACTCAAAATAAAATTTCCTTCTCCCCCGCCCGAAATCTGCTGTTTAGAACCTAACAACAATGAAAAAATAACAATTACAAATCCCATACTGAACATTTGCCCACATAATCTTACTGAAGACAATATTGAAGATGCAATACCGTAATATTTCTTTTCAACAGAACTCATAACAGCATTTGTATTAGGAGATGAAAAAAGAGCAAACCCAATTCCTAAAATCCCAAGTCCTGTAATAATAAAATAGATATTAAAATCCTGATTGATAAATCCTAATACGATTAGTATGATAGTAATTAATCCCATTCCAGCTGAAGCAATTTTCTGCGGTTCTATTTTATCAGACAGTTTTCCTGCAAAAGGTGAAAAAAGAGCCATAAAAAGTGGTTGCACAGCAAGAATCAACCCTGTTTTAGAAGGGGTAAAGTTTTTTATATTCTGTAAATACAAGCTCATCAAAAATCCAATTGCAAAAGTAGCACTATAATTAATTAAAGCAGCAAGATTGGAGAATGTAAATGTTTTATTTGTTTTAAAAATATTAATATTAACTACGGGATGGGTAGTTCTTTTTTCTATTAATACAAAAGAGAAAAAAATAATAGTTCCCCCTAAAATCATTGCAAAACCCGTTATAGAAGGAACAAAAGTAAATCCAAGCATCAGTAAAACCAAAGCTATCATAAAGATAATTGAGCCAATAAAGTCGAATTTCTCATTTTTGGCTTCAATCCAGTCTTGTTTCAATTTCAAAAACGAAATAACAACTATTATTACCCCTATTATTATATTAAAGTAAAAGATATATCGCCAACCAAGTTTTTCTGATATTACACCGCCAAGTGTTGGTCCGAGCAACAATCCGGTATATACGGAAGTAATGTTTATCCCCAATACCTGCCCCCTTTTTTGTGGTGGTATAGCAGAAACTAAAATAGAGGTTGCGGTACTAAAAATCAATGATGCTCCTATTCCCTGTAATAATCTGAAAATTAATAAAGATGTTGCATTACCTGCAATTCCACATAAAAAAGATCCTATTGTAAAAACTATTATACCAGATTTAAAAAACTTTGTTCTTCCTAATATATCTGTCATTCTTCCTATCGGAATAAGTAAAACCGCTGTAGTCATAATATATGCAGTTGCTAACCAGCTCAGCAGCATTGTACTCGTATTAAATTCCCTTCCAATCATCGGTAAAGCAACATTAATAGAAGACCCCATAAAAGCAGTCATAAAAGAACTTAAAGTTGTAATTATAATTAGATTACGATTAGATTTATCTTTTAATATTTCTAACATATACTTTTACAAAATAATAATGGGTTATCAACATAATTATTGTAAAGTAAATTTTAAATACCAAAATTATTGGGGGGAAATAAATAACACTCATTGCTGGTAATAACATTTTTATATTAATTAATATAATACTTTACCATATATGAAAAAAAATATATTTTAATTTCAACTAATAAAAAAGCCTCCATTCAACAAAAATATTGTTAAACAGAGGCTTATAAAATAACTATATTAAAAAATCAGATTACTTTATCAGAAGCATTTTCTTTGTATCTGTGAATCCATTTACATTCAAGGTATAGAAATATATTCCTGTGGACAGATTTGACGCATTGAATTCATAAATATAATTTCCTGCTGTCTTATATTCATTTATCAATGTCGCTACTTCTTTCCCGAGTATATCATACACCTTTAATGTTACAAATCCTGACCTCGGTAATGCAAAACCTATCTTTGTAGTAGGATTGAATGGATTCGGATAGTTCTGACATAACATATATGTCTCCGGTAATGGTATATTCTTACTCATACCAGTTACTAATCCACAGGCAATATCCATATTCCAGGATGCAGCTACCTGCGTTGCGGATAATGCTCTTTTATATACTCTAAATTCATCCATTTTACCATTTAATCCTGCTGATGTTGAATAAGCTCCAACTTTAAACCCTGTACCGGTTGCAAGATTTAATGGTGTTTGAACAACAGAATTAGCTAATACTCCATTTTTGTATCCATAAATTGTTGCAGTAGCAGAGTCATAGACATAAGTTACAGCAGTTGGTCCGGGAGCGACAGCCGAAACAACAACATCTGTAATTCCTGTTCCTCTGAGGATCACATTTCCCGCACCTGCTGCACCACCAAGGAAACATCTGAATGAACCAGTTGTTTCCCCCCACAAATAGTATAGACTAGTATTGTTTGGTAAACTATCAAGCCACATACTAATCGTCCAACTTCCTGAACCAAGATTTGTTGCCCAACCGGTAGCAATACCACTGTTTGTAGCACCCGTACCAATCATACAAGAGTCAAATTGTCCACCGGGACCTAAAGTATGCACCAGAACAGTAGCTGGATTAACTCCTGCACCCGGATTAGCACAATTGAGTACCAGATTAGCTGCGGGGTTATTTTCAAATTTATAGTAAATAACTTCCGGTGTATAATTCACTGCTGGTTCTACATCAACTCCAAAATTAACGGTTGAAGCATCGCCACCACTGTATGGTGTGAACGGGCACCCTCCAACAGACCAGATTCTTTTATAATTTGGACTTACAGTAGTGTTATATACGGTTGTACCAGTACCTGTATATCCACATTGCCCTACAAAGGTAATAAGACTCTTATTCGGATCATAAACAAAGGGTTTTGATAATTGTATCTTCATCCACCCTCCAGATGTACTCGATGTACTGGTGTCTTTAGCAAATACTGTATCATAGGGCCCGGGATAGAATGTCCCCATTGTAAGAGACGTAATTGTATCCTGAGCCATTAATATATGAAGGTTCGTAAATGAACGAGTCCCCGTTGTACCGCAACGAAAATAAACAGCTGTAATTTGATATCCTGATGGTAAGGGCGCAGGTTGATTAAATGCACCAGGTAAAAATAGAGTGTTTACAGCTTTTCCAGCTGCCATATTAAAAGGAAAACTATTCGCACTCGTTCCGTTATTAAAATTGTAATATTGCGGAGTCTGTGCGAATGTTAAAGAAACCATCAGGAACAGAATCAAAAATGTTACTACATTTTTGAAGCAAAAGTTGTTAATGTTTTTCATTTTGATTAATTTAATTTATGAAATGGTGAATTAGATAATTTGATTGTTTAAGTAAAAGAAATATCTGAAGTTCTTGTTATGGTAAATGCAGCAGTGTTTTTCCATATTTAACGTTTTTTTAATATATAAAAACAAATTTTAAAATCAAATGTTAAAAAGTAAGGTATTATTTTTACATTACCGCACAGTTCAAAATCAGAATTTGGTAGACTTACTTGATCAATACCATCTTAATATAAGTTGAAAAATTCTCTGTTTTAAGTCTGCAAAAATAAATTCCGGAAGAATAGTTAGAGGCTTCCCATATAAAGATATAGGTTCCAGCCTGATAAACTCCTTCTGTAACCTTATAAATATTTCTACCAAGTACATCAAAAATTTCAAGTTGAACATTTGAAGTTTTGGGTAAATCTATTTTTATTGTTGTTTTGGGATTAAATGGATTAGGATAGTTTTGATAAAGTTTATAAGATAAAGGAATGTTTGTGTAATCAGAATAAGATATTGCAAGTGAATTAACAGCTTTAAAGCCAATACTACCAATTATAGTAGCGCTACCAGACAATGTATCATATTTAATTAATGATGAAACCTGATTGCCAAGCCCTGATATCCCGAATAAATTCCCGTCCTTGTCAAAAGCTATAGAAGGCGTTAATGTAAAACCCGGGGTACCAATAAAAGTTGAATTAGCATTTGTTTTATTAATTTTATAAATCTTATTGTTTAACGAGATACCCCAAAGTTCATTATTTAAAGGATTAATAGTAATACCGTATAAATTAGTTATATCAGTAAGTCCGATAAACATAGTATCACTGGTAGAAATTTTATACTTATAAAGTTTACCATCCTGAGTACCACAGTAAAGATCATCATTATAATCAAATGCAATTGCCACAATGTTAGGAATAGGCATATTATATGTAAGATATGCATCACCCTGGGAGGAATTAATTCTAACCAATTTTGACTGAACTGATCCGGGTATGCATCCAAAAATTACATTATCGCTTCTGCGAATAGAAATCGACCTAATGTCTACGAAACCAGTTAATCCTATTTCGGTTCCATTTCCTGTAGAATCATCGATTTGAAGAAAGGCGCCGTTGGATTGAGAACCAGTAACAGCGTAAAATCTTTCTGATACAGCAGGATTGATTTTATAAGATTTTGCTTTTAGTATAATATTAATGTTTTCTGCATTAGATAAAATACTTAAAGAATCTTTGTAATTTCCGGGTGTCGTAGGATTAAATAATAAATGAAATTCTTGCGATTGGTTATACCCGAGTTTTATTGGGTAAGAATAATTATCTGTTAAAAGAAATTGTGTATTACTTAAATTAATTTTTGAAATGACAAGAGTATCATTACCTAAACTTCTGACAGAAAATTTTAATGTATCACTTAAATGATTTACTTCAACAGATCCAAAAACCAAACTATCTTTATCAGAAGCAATATGTTTTCCATCAAGAGGAATTAATCTTGCATGACTGACCTGACATGCCCAGGTATTAACAGGTAGTTCAGCATATTGAGTAATCATCCATATATTATATTCATCTGAAGGGTCAACCCAGATACCGTTATAATCGCCCCATCTGTTTCTGCCACTTCCAAATGTCTTAACATAGTTTGCCTTTCCTGCCTGTAATAACTTACTTCCGGTTAAAATATTAGGTGGCATAGAATTTAACCGTGTAGTGAAATATGCACCAATATATTCGGATAACCCAGATCGTGAATAAGTAATAATGACATTGTTATTTTTATCTAACATAAGCGAGGGGTAAAAATGCCAGTATCCATCTAATCCCATAGCACCGTCTTCAATGACTTCATTTGTATTTGTATTAAATCTCAAATAACGAACACTTGAATATGCGCCTCCGGTTCCACTACGCACCTGATGAACGCACCATATATTACCGTTTTTATACACTGGTTCAAACCGTAAAGCAACATCTCCACTTTCTATTAAGGGAGTTCCCCCACCAAGCTGTTTTGCCTGTGTAGGTGCGGAGTATTGAGTAACAGGAATATTAACACCTGTCATAACAGGATTTGTAAGTGGATTTGAAATCTTATATAATGTAAAAAATGTTCCTGTCTGATATGGAGAATGAACTACAAGATAATAATCATTATTTGATATATTGGGAGTAATAAATATAGAAGGTCTTACATTAAAAGTTCTAACGCTATAATTTGCAGGATCTCTAATATCCCATAAATCAGTCCAGACAACTTCTGCAGGGGCAGTATTGTATAAATACGATTTATTAATTATTCTTATTTTTGAACCACGAAAACCAGCATTAAAACCAAATTGGTTAGCAGTTATATAAATTGCCTGGGTATCGAATCCCACCCCTTCATAATCTCCCCAGTCATTAGAAAAAGTTGAACCGTTAACATTTGAAGGTAATGCCCAGTTGTTCCAGAACCCAAGGGGAATGGAATCATCTGAAACAGATATTAGAAAATAACTTTTACTATTTATGTTATCCACATGAAGCCAAACCATTATCCATCTTTTTGCAAAATTATCATACTGAACTTTTGGGTCAAAAGCATTGACACCCCCTAATGTACTTGAAAACCAATAATCAATATTTATAGTTTTTATGTGTTTTCCTTTTTTATCAAAAATTCTGAACCTGCTATTATCCACTGCAACTACATGTGTCGGACCAACTGCTATATATTGGTCAGGTGGTATATAGTTGCCAGGGTCAAGGAACCCCTGAAAACTTTTAATTACAACAGGTTCGGGTTCGTTTAAGTTATAAGGATTTTCTCCTGATGGATCAACAAAGTAATTTGCCCCTTCAGGTGCAGAAGCAGGGGTTTTATTCATACCGTCAGGATATTTTTCAAAGGGAATTTTATTTCTTACTGGTCTTTGAATAGTAGGTGGAATAGGTTGGGGTTCATATAATCCAATAAAATTGTCTGTTGATACTGTAACCCCATAAGGTACAGAACCAGTTGCGGGTCCCTGATATAATTGAGAAAAGGCTTTGAATGAAAAAACAAATAATAAAAAAGCAAACGAAGAAAATAAACGATTTTTCAATTTAATTCTCATTTATTTATATAAGCATTAATAATAAGTTAATAAATTATTTGTATTATTTAAATTACAATACAAAACTGATACAAACTTTTTATAAGCCGAGACAATAAAAAATTAAATTAAAATAAAAAATTCTTAAAGAATTTCTTAAAAAAATTTTTTTTCTCTTTAATCTTAATTCATAATTTTTAATTTTGGAAATAGTTATGGAATTTATCCACTTACACAATCATTCACATTACTCAATTCTTGACGCAATTTGCTCAATTGAAGGGCTTGTAAAAGAAGCAGTAGATAATAAAATGAAGGCTTTAGCATTAACAGACCATGGTGTAATGTATGGAGTTATAGAATTTTATAAAAAATGTAAAGAGGCAGGAATTAAACCAATAATAGGGTTCGAAGCATACGTAGCACAGGCATCTTCAAGATTTGAAAAGGGAAACAAAGATACAAATGAAGATGATACTTTTGCTTTAGAAGATGATATAAGCACTGAAAATACAGATGGGCTTTCTGTTTCAAATCTTAATTATGCACATCTTGTTCTGCTTGCCAAAAATAATACAGGATATAAAAACTTAATAAAATTAAATTCAATAGGACATACGGAAGGGTTCTACAAAAAACCGCGTATAGATTTAGAAGTATTACATCAATACAGAGAAGGAATCATTGCTCTTTCTGCTTGTGCAGGGGGTGTTTTATCTGCTTATATAGTAAGGGATAATCTCAAGAAAGCAAATGAAATGGCAGGGGTTTATAAAGATATTTTCGGGAATGATTTTTACTGCGAACTGCAAAATCATTTGACATTAGAAAGTGAAAAATTAGTTCTGAAAGAACTTCCCAGGATAGCAAAGAAGCATAATTTAAAACTTGTAGCAACAAATGATATACACTATATAAAGAAAAGTCATGCGATTGCCCATAACATTTATTTACATATTAGCGCCAAGCAAAGTAAAAATATTGATTATTCAAAAATAATCTCTGATTTTAGGTATGGGACAGAAGAGATTTATTTCAAATCTACGGAAGAGATGTGTTCTTTGTTCAAAGATTTTCCGGAAGCAATCAAGTCAACAATAGAGATTGCTGAAAAATGCAATGTGAACCTTGATACAAAAGAATACTTTATGCCAAAGTTTCCGGTTCCTAAGGAATTTTCAGCGGAAAATATTGAACTGAAGGATGGAAAAACTAATTTAGATTTATACCTTGAAAGTCTGGTAAGAGAAGGATTAAAAAGAAGATTTACAAAAGTAACTAAGGAAATTGAAGAGAGGGTGAATTATGAGTTATCTATAATTTATAAAATGAAATTCAGTGGTTATTTTTTAATTGTTCAGGACTTTATCAAATTTGCAAAACAAAAAGGAATATTAATTGGGCCCGGAAGAGGAAGTGCTGCAGGGTCACTTGTGTGTTATTGTCTTGGAATAACTAATGTTAATCCTCTTGATTATAATTTATTATTTGAGAGATTTTTAAATCCGGAGAGAATATCAATGCCGGATATAGATATAGATTTTCAGGATGATAGAAGAGATGAGGTCATACAATATGCAAAAGAAAAATATGGTGAAAATGCAGTTGCACAAATAGTTACATTTAATAAACTTGCCTCAAGGGGAGTACTTAAAGATGTTGGCAGGGTTTTAAATTTTCCTTACAACGAGATAAATAATTTAACAAAAACTATTCCAAGTCTTTTCGGAAGGACTAAATCACTTTCCGAATGTATTAAAGAGGTTGTAGAATTCAAAAATTATTTTAAAACAGGAACAGAAGAAAAAAAACAACTCAAGAAAAAACTTCTTGAATATAGCTTTATACTTGAAAACCTTAATAAAAATCCATCAATACATGCTTCGGGAATTGTAATAACCCCAAGTGATGTAACCGATTATGTCCCGTTATCTAAAGTCCCAAAAGAAAATATATTTGTTACACAGTATGATATGAATTCACTCGAAGATGCAGGGTTGATTAAGATAGATTTTTTAGGGCTAAAAGAATTAAAAGTTATTCAACGAACAATTGATAAAGTAAATAAGAGGTATAATCTTAATATTACCCCGGAAACAATTCCTCTTGATGATAAAAAGACTTTTGAGTTATTCTCAAGTGGTGCAACAATTGGAATATTTCAGTTTTCAAAAAGTAAAATGCGTGAATATCTCTCAAAGTTAAAACCAAGAAATATTAATGACCTTGCGGCAATGAATGCTCTTTACAGACCTGGACCAATGAAGTTTATTCCTGATTTCATTGAAAAGAGATTTGGGAAAAAACCCGTGTCTTATCTGCATCCGAAATTAGAAAATGTGTTAAAAGAAACTTACGGTATAATAGTGTTTCAGGAACAGGCAATGCAAATTGCAAGGGAAGTTGCCGGGTTTACAATGGCGCAGGCAGATAATATGAGAAAAGCAATGGGTAAGAAAATCCCTGAAAAGATGAAACAACTGAAAAATGATTTTTTGAAAGGTGCTGTGCAAAATGGAGTAGATAAAAAGACGGCAGCAGAAATATTTAATTTGATACAAAGTTTTGCTGATTATGGATTTAATAAATCTCACGGTGTTGCTTATTCTATTCTTGCTTTTTATACAGCATATTTAAAAGCTCACTTCCCTCTGGAGTTTCTTGCTGTATCTCTTGATTGTAGAAAAGACAACGATGCAGAATTACAACTCCTTGCTGAAGAATGCCGTAGAATGGGTATCAAGTTAAAACAACCAGACATCAATTCAAGTTTATCAGGTTTTGAAGTTAAATACGCAGATAATACTAATGCGAATGAAGAAAATTGTATACTATATGGTTTAAGCGCAATAAAAAATGTAGGCGAAAAAGCTGCGGAAAATATTGTTCAGGAAAGAGAAAGTAATGGTAAATATATAGATTTTGTTGATTTTTTAAAAAGAGTTGATTTAAGATTAGTAAATAAAAAAGCGGTTGAGTTTTTAATTTATGCAGGTGCTTTTGATTCTCTGGAGCCTAACCGGAATACGTTATTTTCAAATTTAGAAAGAACGCTTTTATATGTGCAAAGATACAAGGAAAAACCAGAAGCAAATGGTCAGGAGTTACTCTTTGATGCAAACATTAAGCTCAATGTATTAAAGGAAAAAACTGAAGATTTTATTCTTGAGAAGTATGACGAATTTCCAGAAAAAGAAAAGTTTAACAAAGAAAAAGAAGCAATTGGATTTTTTCTTACGGGACATCCTTTATCAAAATACAATAATTTAATAAAGAACTTTGTAAATTTTTCTTTAGGTGAAGACATTAAAGGGGTTGCTCCGGAAGATATACCGGCTAACATAAGAGCCGCAGGTGTGGTAAGTGATGTGGAAGGTAAGTATTCCAAGAGGGGAAATAAATTTGTTACTTTTAATCTAATTGATTTTTACGGTAAGGCAGAATGTATTGGATTCAATAGTTTAATTGAAAATAAAGCAGAACTTATAAAAAACAATAATCTTGTTTTTGTTGAAGCAAAAGCAGAGGAAAACGGAGATAAAATAAAATTGATTGTTGAAAATATTTATCATATAGAAAAATTTCAGGAAAAATTAGCAACTAATATTGTAATAACCCTTTTCGAAAACAAAAATTATGATACTGAATTAAAAATATTTAAAAATCTTATAGAAAGAAATCCGGGTACATGTAATATTTATTTTCATACATGCAATAATTATAACAAAAATGGAGAATGTGTAAATGGAAATGGTTTATCTTCAAGGCTTTTTAGGGTTAAAGATTTTAAGGTAAAACCAACAATTGAATTTTTAAATGAACTCATAAAATTATTCGGTGAAAAAAATATTTCTATTAATTAGTTAAGTTAATTATAAGATATAAAATTTGAAAAGATTTTTATACTTTAAATTTAATTTTGTATTTCTAAAATTTAATAAAATAAATTATATATAAATTTATGCATCCATTAGAATTTACCGATTCAAATTTTGCACAGGAAGTTGAAGCCTCTAATATTCCTGTATTGGTTGATTTTTGGGCTGTATGGTGTGGCCCATGCAGAATGATTGCTCCAATAGTAGAAGAACTTGCCATAGAATATCAGGGCAAGATAAAAGTAGGAAAAGTTGATGTAGATAACAATGTAGAGGTTGCAACAAAATATGGGATAAGAAGCATCCCAACCCTTCTAATTTTCAAAGGGGGTAAAGTTGTTGACCAAATAGTTGGTGCTACATCTAAGGCTTATATAGTCGAAAAACTTAATGCCCAACTTTAATTTTTATTTGCAATCATATTTTTTTAAATAACACTAATAATTATATGTTAAACAAATATTTCAATGTTAAATTATTAGTTGAGGGTGCTTTATTTATAAATTTTAATATATGAAAAAGGTAATTATCATTGGAGGAGGAATTGCGGGCTTATCAGCAGGATGTTATGCTCAAATGAATGGCTTTGATTCAGAAATCTATGAAATGAATAATATTTCAGGCGGGCTTTGCACAGCATGGAAAAGAAAAGACTATCTTTTCGACGGTTGTTTACACTGGTTGGTGGGTACTTCTCCTGCAAATCCGTTTTACAGAATTTGGGAAGAGTTAGGAGCATTAAAAGGGAAAAAATTTTTCTCTTATGAATACTTTAATAAAATCATTGATGAGGATGGTAGATTATTTACTGCTTATGTAAATCCTGACAGGTTTAGAGAAGAAATGCTCGAATACTCTAAAGAAGACAAAAAATTTATTAATAAGATTGCAGATAATATGCGGTGTTTAATGAAAATAAAAATGCCTTTAGATTTTAACTTATTATCATTCCTGAAAGTATTACCTCTTATTTTTATTTTCAGGAAATATTCAATGGGGGCAACTGAGTTTTGCTTGCGTTTTAAGAATAATATTCTAAGAAAATTTATTAAGCATACATTTGACTGGCATGATATGTCTGTTGCTTTTATTCTCTGGACTATGGCGCTTATGGCAGATGGCGATGGTCAATATATTTTAGGAGGTGCGTTGGAATTCGCACGGACGATTGAATCAAGATATAAAGAACTGGGAGGAAAAATATTTTTTAATAAAAAGGTTAAAGAAATTATTGTAAAAAATGACTCTGCTGCAGGCATTCTACTAAATGATGATACGGAAGTAACAGGAGATTTTGTAATTTCTTGTGCAGATGGTTATACAACAATATTCAAGTGGTTAAAAGGAAATTATTTAAATAATAAAATCCAGAGATATTACAATGAACTTGAACCTTTTCCTCCGTTAGTATATGTTTCTTTAGGTTTAAATTCGGATTACTCTAAAGTACCTTACAGATTGACACTGCTTTTGAAAAAAGAAATTGATGTTGGAGGGAAGAAAATTAATAAATTGGAATGTGTTAATAAAAGTTTTGATAATATACTGGTTAAAGAAGGTAAAGGTATATTACATTTTATAACTTCGGCTGATTATACTTTCTGGAAGACCTTATATAATAATAAGGATAAGTACTATGAAATAAAAAACAAAATTGCGGAAGATATGATTACTGCTATTAGTGAAATTTATCCAGATATTAGAAAACATATTGAGGTGATTGATATTGCAACCCCGGTTACTTTTGAACGTTATACAGGAAATTGGAAAGGTTCCTATGAGGGGTGGTTACTAAATAAAGAGACAATGTCTTTAAGACTACCTATAACACTGCCGGGTTTAAAAAACTTTTATATGGCTGGACATTGGTTATCCCCTGGTGGAGGATTGCCTTCTGCCGCATTAACTGCAAGAAATGCTATAAGATTTCTTTGTCACCATAATAAAATAAAATTTTCTACAACAACAATTTAAAGTTAAACATTATTAAAAAATTTTCTTCATCACATAAAACTAAATTTAAACTATTTTATAAAAATTTTTATAATTAAACTGAACCTTAAAAGCAGAAAAAAGTTATTTACTCTTTATTTTTACTTTGAGAGCATTTATATGTAATACTTATTACAATGAGAAACTGGTTACCTAAAAATAATAAATTTACCGCATGGTTATTAATTATTATTTTGTCTTTTATATGGGGCACTTCGTATATACTTATTAAAAAGGGGCTTGATGGTTTTACAGCTATTCAGGTTGGTTCTGCAAGAATGTTTTTTGCTTTCATTGTTGTTACTCCTTTAGCAATAAAAACTTTTAAAGAAATTCCTCTGACTAAAAAGCCACTTGTCTTTTTTCTTGGATTAATTGGAAATTTTATTCCTGCTTTTCTTTTTTCTGTAGCGGAAACTCAACTCGAAAGTTCTTTAACAGGAATGGTAAATGCCGTCACACCTGTTTTTACTCTTATTATTGGAATTATATTATTTAAGTCTGAAATTAAAATAATCCAAATATTCGGGGTGATATTAGGATTGCTTGGAACCTTTGGTATTACTTTTGTGAGCAATACCGGAGGTCTTGGTAGTTTCAATTATTATGCATTATTTGTTATTCTTGCTACTTTACTTTATTCGTTAAATGCTAATATGATTAAGCACCATTTTCAAAACACCGGTTCAATTGCTCTAACAACACAATCTTTATTTTTTGTTGGTCCTCTTGCAATTATAGTATTGTTCTCTACAGATTTTATAGATAGAGCTTTAAATATAGAAGTTAATGGATTTTCACTCTTCTCAATATTTATACTTGGGGTTGTGGGAACTGCTATAGCATTAATATTATACAATAAACTAATCAGAATAACTTCTCCTGTTTTTGCTACTATGGTAACTTATCTTATGCCATCAGTCGCGATAATCTGGGGATTAATAGATGGTGAAAATTTATTTCTTTTACACTATATAGGATTAGCATTAGTAATATTAGGGGTTTACTTAACAAATAGAAAATAATTTATTAATATTTTCATTTATTATTTAAGTCCTCAAAAATTATCACAACTTATCAAAAAATTGTATGGCAAGGAATTTTTTTTAAAAAAACTTTTAAAAATCACTGACAAAAATTTAAAATATTTAATTAATACTATCTATCGTTCGGGGAACTATTATATTATTTAATTGTTTAATAAACTAAACTTTAAAGAAAGGAGAAATTCCAATGAAGAACTTTATTTTTCTTTTAGTATCCACAATATTAACATTACTTCTAATTTCCCAGCCTTCTTATTCTCAAAAGGACACAAGGGAAATATTAACAACCCCGATCTATGAAATGCCTAAAAACGGACCTCAGGGGGGAGAGATAAAAGAATACAATAATGATAAGATACAAACTGTTTTATCTCAAATACGAGAAGCCAGATTAGCCGGAAATGAATCCAAAGTGGAAAATTTACAGCGCGAGTTGGAAAAAATTTCAGGTAATATATCTCAGGATAATGCTGTCTATTCGAACAATGGACCACTTCCAATTATTGAATATGTAAATTATCCTTTAGGTAATCCTGATTATAACCTAACTGTAATTTCACCATCTGATCCGGCGTGGGCAATTGCAACTTCAACAGACCCCATCACAGGCAGACTTTACGCAGTACAAACAAAATATGTTAATGCAGGGTCAGATACAGCAAAAGTATATACTTCTACAAATCATGGAATGTCCTGGAGTTTAATATATAGAGTTTATTATACAGTAGATATAGATTACAGAAATGATGAACTTGATATAGAAGCAATTAATAATGGTACATCTTCTTATATTTATATCGTTGCAGGTTTTACAGCATCAGGTGTAAATTACTCAACTATTTATAGAATGAATAGTTCCGGTGGAGAATTTTTTGCTGCTAATTTTTACAACTCTGCAGCCGGAAATGCATTCTTCTACCCAAGAATAACAAGTGATAATGGAAAATACACATCGCTAACTTATGTTTATATAATATTAACTCAGGATTCAACTACAGGTTCTACTCATCATTTAAAAACTAAATTCAGTATTATTACAAATCCTTTCGCTTCAACTCCAACAATAACAAATAGAAATTTTACATCTGCTAATTCTTATTGGTGGAACCAACCGGGATTACCAGATACTTCAATATTGTACAATGATATTGTGTACTCTGATTCAGCTGCAACAGATTGGATAATTACTGTATCAAATTTTTACAAGGCAAATTTAAACAACTTATATCTGACATATTCAAGTGATTATGGTGCGACTTCTCCGGCAAGGTACCCAACATTAACTGAATCAAATGTTAACTATAAACCAAGATTAGCAAGTTCAAGAAATGATGATACAATTGGCGGGCAGTATATTATGCTTGTTTATACAAGACAATTCAGTAGTACAGATTGGGATCCATATTATAGAAGAACCACTGATAATGGAAGTAATTGGTCTTCGGGCTATATAAGTGCTGTAAGTGATACCACTGTGTATACAGATGTTGCAGGAATTCCCGGAATAAGAAATAAGTTCCGCTTTGCTTATGCGGTAGCAACAGGATCCTCTTCAGGTTCAATATGGGTAAGAGAATATAATAATGGTTCTATGCCTGCTGCATTTAACTTATCAACAAATATGGGTAATAACTTTACCCCAGTAAGAGCAGGTTATCGGTTAACTACTGACAGTTGTTTCACTCTTGGGCATGGAGTTACCGGAATAGGAGTATATGCATTTATGGGATGCAGTGGTTCTTTAATTAATGTTGGGAAAAATGAGATACCTGTTGAATTTAATTTATCCCAGAATTATCCTAACCCATTTAATCCCAATACAAAAATATCTTATTCAATTCCTCTTCCGGGATTTGTAACTCTGAAAGTTTACGACGTTCTTGGAAAAGAAGTTGCAACTTTAATTAATGAAAACAAAAATGCCGGAAACTATATAGTAGAGTTTAATGCTGAAAATCTAACCAGTGGAGTATATTTCTATAAACTCGAAACTAATGGTTTCAGCGCTATAAGAAAAATGATTCTAATGAAGTAAAATTAAAAAAATAAAATGTTATTTATATCCCGCAAAGCAGTGATGTTTTGCGGGATTTTTATTATATTTGATATTATTTTTCAAAATAAAATATTAACCATAATGAAAATAAATAAATTTTCCGTTTTACTTTTAATCATTATAAACTTTCTTTTATTAATTAAAAATATTTCAGGTCAGGATACTTTCTCAATTACAGCTGTCGACCCAATTACAGGACAGGTAGGGAGCGCAGGCGCTTCCTGTATAAGTGGTTGTATTATTTTAAGTGACGTTCATCCCGGGGTAGGAGTTATTCATACTCAAGCATACTATAATGCAACCAATCAAAACTATGCACGAACCTTGATGAATATGGGGCTTTCTCCTCAACAAATAATAGATTCTTTAATTGCACACGATGCTCAGGGAAATCCAACGATAAGACAATATGGAATTGTAGATTTAATAAATGGTGGAAGAACAGCAGCATATACAGGAGTAAATTGTCAGAATTACAAAAATCATATTATTGGACCAACTTATACAATTCAGGGAAATATACTTCTTGGACAAAAAGTACTTGACTCAATGCAAGCGAGATTTTTAAATACACAGGGTACTTTAGCCGATAAACTTATGGCTGCTTTACAAGGTGCAAAAATGATCGGAGCAGATACAAGATGCACTCAATATAATAAATCCTCTATTTCTGCTTTTATTAGAGTTGCTAAACCTAATGATCCTCCAAATTCTTATTACTTAAACTTAAATGTAAACAATACTCCAACTAATAAAGACCCTATTGATTCTCTTCAGGTTTTATATAATCTGTGGTTATTAACAGGAATTAAAAATATTGAAGGAGAAATACCAACAAAAATTTCTCTTGAACAAAACTACCCAAATCCTTTTAATGCTTCAACAAGAATAAGGTTTAGTATTGACGGCAACTATTTAGTTTCAGTTAAGATTTTTGATATTCTTGGAAAAGAGGTTTTTACTTTATTTAATGATAATTTAAGTGCAGGAAACTATGAACTCGGATGGAATGCTGATTATGTCCCAAGTGGTATATATTATTTACGATTTCAGGCTGGTAGTTTTATAGAAACCAAAAGAATGGTTGTACTGAAATAAGTAATTTTACTTTTTTTTATCTTTCATCATATTTAAGTTGTTTAACATCTGTTTTGCTTCTGTTCTTTCCGGAACTAATTTTTCTGCACTCTTTAATAATCTTTCTGCTTCCTCAAATTTTTTATACTGAATAAGGTAACCTGCTCTTGCTAAATAACTTCGATAATAAACAAAGACAATTATAGTATAAAAAGGGTCTTCCTTAATTAATTTATCTAATGGTTTTTCTTTTATCTGATATTTAAAATCAGGATTTCCATCATCAATAAAATTAGTATCTTTTGTAATTTTAAAGAATAAGCCATACGGAACAAGGGAATAATCTTTTATTATATCATTTAGTACTGAATTTTTTAAATATTGACTGACAAATTCCTGAGTAAAATAAACGTCATTATTTTCAATTATACTTTTATATAATGCTATATATGATAGAACAAGGTTTTTCCTATCAAAATTTTTCTTTCTATTATAATGATATTCGAGAAGATATTTTAAATACATATCAAATTCGTTTTTGCTTCTATTAAAAAATTCACTATAATGATTTTCAAGAAATTTAATATACCAGGGCGCGGATGAAATAAGATTGTCATTAAAAATTACAACAGTAGGTTTTATTCCCTTTAATAATCTGATAATAGAAAGAAGCAAGCATTGCGACATCCATTCCCTCTGTAACAACAACCGAATTTTCCGGAACACAACTTACAAAATTTAAATAATAATCCTGTATAACATAATTATCACTTTCGTCTACTTTATTATAATTTCCAAAAATTGTAATTAATATTATAATTACCGCAATAGAAAAAGCAATAATATTTTTCAAATGTAATCTCCCGATAAGAAATAATAACCCAAAAGCAAACCATATTGCAACACATAAAGGAGTTAAGTAATAATAATTTTCAAAATCAAGTATCTCGTAATTTATTGCTAAAATTAAATTGAAGACAAAAAGTAATAGCGTAAATAAAAAATATTTTAAAGAAACCTTCCACAGAAAGACGAATCCAATTGCACTTATAATCAATGGAAAATAAAAGTATTCTCCCGGAAAAAATTTAACAAAATTAAAAAACATATCCAAAGATGAGTCAAAAGATTTAAACATCAACCCACTAAAATGTTTACCGGTAATGTGATAAAGCAGATTATATAAATCTAAAGGATAAATCCAGGTAACAAAATTATTGTTTGCTCTTATGATAAGGTAAATATAGACTGTTAAACCCAAAATAAAGAAAATTGTCATATGAAGGAATCTTTTAAAGGATATTTTATTTATTCCTTCATAACAAAAATACAAATAGCTAAATCCCAGAGTAATAAAAATTGTTGATAAATGATTAGTAAAACTTAATCCTAAAATATATGCAAACAATAAATAATGTTTCTCGGAAGAATAAATAACAGCTCGCAAGAATACATAAATTATCAAAACAATCAATAAATTATGAAGTGACCATACTTCGATAGAGTTTGCTGAATCCCAGAATGTTCTTGAAAAAGCAAGGATAAAAGAAGAAAGAATACTTATTATGTTAACAGTTAAACCGCTTATTTTTTTGTGATAGTATTTATTAACAAAGCGAGTTCCAATTTCACTGAGAATTAATACTAAAACATTAAAAAAAANAAGAACTGCAAGTGCAGAAAAAACCGCACACATTAAGTTAAGAATATAAGCTTCCTCACCAAAGTGAAACAAAAAAAATACTTTCCCTAAAATTGTAAAAAGAGGATACCCTGTCGGATGAGCAATGGCAAGTTTGATACATGCTAAAGCTAATTCTCCGGAGTCTGTATATGAAATTGTGGGGGCTAATGTTAATAAATATATTATAAATGCGATAACAAATGATAATAACTGGAATACCAGTCTGTAATTCTTATCTTTAAAGTAAGAATACATATATCTTAAATAGAAGTATTAATATAATTGTATAGCTTAATTTATTCTCCAATTATTTTTATTAATACTCTCTTCTTTCTTTTTCCGTCAAATTCACCATAGAATATTTGTTCCCAAGGTCCAAAGTCCAGTTTCCCATTTGTTACTGCAACAACAATTTCCCTCCCCATAATAGTTCTTTTCAGATGTGCATCAGCATTATCTTCAAATCCATTGTGTCTATATCTTGAATAAGGTTTTTCCGGGGCAAGTCCTTCCAGCCACTCTTCAAAATCCTGATGCAAACCTTTTTCATCATCGTTAATAAATACACTTGCGGTAATATGCATTGCGTTAACCAAAACAAATCCTTCTTTAACATTACTTTCCCGCAGTGCTTTTTCTACTTCTTCTGTAATATTAATGAATTCCCTTCTGTTTTTTGTTTCAAACCAGAGTTCTTTTCTATAAGATTTCATATATCGAAAAATTTAATTTATAGATTTATAACTCTCAAAAATTTTAATTCATTAAAGCATATACAATTATATTCGTACCTATTTTAAATGCTTCTTCTCTTTTCTCAGGTGGGTCCTGATGCTCTTTTGTATCTGCCCATCCGTCAGTGATATTAGTTTCATAAGTATAAAATACACATAATCTGCCTTCTAATGAATATATTCCAAAACCCTGTGGTGGTTTTTGGTCATGTTCATGTATTTTGGGCAGTCCGTTAGAAAACTTATAATGTAAGTTATAAATCGGATGATTAAAAGGAAGCTCAATTAAATTTTTGTCAGGAAAAACTTTTTTTATTTCTTTTCTAAATGATTCATCCATCCCATAATCATCATCAGCAAATAAAAACCCTCCGGATTCGCAGTATTTTCTAAGCCTTACAGCTTCCTCCGGGGAAAAGTTTATATTGCCGTGTCCCGTCAAGATAAGTATCGGAAATTTAAATATCTCATCTGAAGAAATATCAACTGCAATAAATTTAGGGTTCATCAACATCTATTAGTGTGTTTTTCTTTAGATATTCAAGCATATTTACTTCAGCAGAAGGGTCATTAAACCAATCTCCCCCACCTGAATATTTCAATCTTGCAATACTAACTTTACTTCCTTTATTAATTCCCTGTTCAGAAAAAAAAGAACTACTGTAATTATTATAAGATAAAACTAATGCGCTATATAATATTACTAATATTACAATCGTCTTTTTCATTTATAGTATTTTATAAAACTCGTGGTTTATCGTCTAAATGTTATTAATGCTTTTAAAACCTGTCCTGCAACATTTGGATTCTCTTTAAATCTCCTCATCGAATACTGATACCAGCGAATTCCAAATGGAACATATATTCTCATTTTATATCCTTCTTTCACCAGTTTATTTCTCAAGTTTTCTTTTACCCCCAATAGCATTTGAAATTCATATTTTTCTTTCGGAATGTTCAGTTCTTCAATCATTTTTTTAGATTTCTCAATTAAAAAAATATCATGGGTTGCTATACCAACATATGCTCCTCTTTTTAACATTATTTCAAGCGCTTTTAAGAAATTTTCTCTTATCTCATCCCTTTTCTTATAAGCAATTTCTTTCGGTTCTACATAAATTCCCTTACATAATCTGAAATTTGCTTTTTCTTTTGTAAGTCTGATTACATCATTAAGTGTTCTTTTCATATATGCCTGAATTGCAAGACCAACATTGTTATATTTTTTACGCAAAGTTTCATAAATTTGAATTGTTTTCTCCGTTACTGAAGAGTCTTCCATATCTATTCTAACAAAATTATTTAAATCCTTTGCTTTTTCTACAATTTCGGTAAGTAATTCCAAACACAATCCTTCATCAATAGTTAAACCAAGCATCGTTAATTTTACTGACAAATTAGAGTTTAAATTATGCTTGTTAATATATTCAAGTACTTCAAGTGATTCATTTTTAGATTGAACTGCTTCTTCCTTATCTTTAATACTCTCACCTAATACATCCATCGTTGCAATAATTGATTTTGAATTCAGCTCAATAACTTTTTTAACAGCATCATTAATATTATCCCCTGCTATATATCTGTTAGCAAATATTCTAACAACTTTTTTAGGAAACAGGGGAATTATCGCTACTATTAGTTTATTTATTGGATTCATTGAAATATTTTTTTGTTAATTTACATACATTTTTTAATCATATAAAGTGATAAATTTTTCTTAAAAATAAGACTACTAAATTCCGTTGTTTGCTTAAATTAAACATTGTAATTTATATCAAAACTAATTCCTGGTTAATTGGGATTTATATTAAAAGAAGCAAAAGGTAAGAAGTTTACTATCAGATTTAAGTTATTTACTTTAATTATTATTATACTTTTAGTTTATATTTTCCACCGGCAAATACTTGAGGGGCTTGGCTCATTCTTAATAGAACAAGAATATCAGATAAAAAATGCAGATGTAATTTTATTTGAAGAAGAAAACTTACTCAAAAACAGCGTAGAAAAATGTAACTTATTATATCAGGAAAATAATTGTAAGGAAGTCTGGATAATTAGATTACCAATGAAACAAAATATTATTCCTGAAGAAAAAATAAATAAATTGCTAAAAGAAATTTTGGATTCTCTTGGTTATAAGTTTAATTACAGATATTTCTTCTTCAATTTAGAACATCCCTATACGTACAACAAATCAAGTGTGATAGTAGATTCTTTAAAAAAATATGGATACAATAAAGTATTAATATTAACTAATGCTTTTCATTCAAAAAGAACATTAAGTGTATATAGAAAACTTTTACTACCGTATGGTATAAATGTTTTCTGTTCTGTTTACTATACAGATTATAATTCGAGTGATTGGTGGAATTCAGCGGAAGGGGTTAGGAATATAGTTTCAGAATATCTTAAATTAGTTTATTATTGGTTAAAAGGGTATTTATAACTTAATTGATTTCTCCCTGAAAAATACAGATTAAAGAACTACATTTAATGTAGGATGTAAGTTATTTTTTCTTTATATTATCGTGAACTTCAAACCAAATTTTTGTTGTCTCCGGATATATCTCAAGCATTATATCTTTAATAACAAGCGCGTATTCTCTTATTTCCCACTGAGCATGCGGGTCATCGCGTAAATCAAGAAAATTCATAATTGCCTGAAATGATGCCGTCCAATATATCTCCGTGTATTGATTCAGCGGAAGTATAATCCGTGCTTGCTCTTTTGCAATTCCAAGAGATAGCAGTTTTTCATAAGAACTTTTTATTATATCAAGAGTGTTTAGAAAAACTTTGTTTGCCTCTTCCTGATTTTCTATAGAGCCTTCTGATGCCTGTCTGTTGTCTTCTGATTGCCTGCGCCAGTTAGTTGGGTAATAAAAATCTGTTACAGGAACATATCTTCTACTTATTTCATTCCAGGCATGGTCTTTGGTAGGATAACTTGAGCTTGTTTCAATTCCTACAACATGTTTATACCATTGCCTCATTACAAATTCAGGTGCTTTTATGTGAAACTGTACAATTAAGTGTCTAAAAGGAGAATAATGTTTATTTTCTGCAAGGAACTTTACAAGTATTCTATCCCTCTCATCAAAAGTTCCTTTTTGTTTCCCAAAAGAAACTCTTGCAGAGTTAACGACGGTAAGATCGCTACCGATATAATCAATTAATTCAACAAAACCTTTATCTAAAACCTTTTTCTTCATTATTTAGCCATCAAAGACTTCATTATTTTACCACCAATTGTTAATGCTTCCTTATTTACGGCAAGTAAGTGATGATATCTTTCTGGTAATACCTTTTTCAGTGCATCTATTATTGCATCTATATTTACAAGGGGTTTCCGCTCAAGGTATGCTCCCAGTAGCACCATATTTGTAACTTTCGTGTTATTTAGTTTATTTGCTTCTTCTGCAGCTGGAATTGGATAAATTTCTATATCTTTTCTATCAACAACTTTTAAAATATTAGTCGCTTCATAAATAAGTACTCCGTTTGGCTTAACCTTTTCTCCAAATTTTTCCATAGAGGGCTGATTTAAAACCACAGCAGTATCAAAACGGGAAACAATCGGAGAACTAATTGTTTCATTGGAAATGATTGTTATACAATTTGCCGTTCCCCCTCTCATTTCCGGACCATAAGAGGGCATCCACGATACATTTTTACCCTGTAACATTGAGGCATAAGCAAGAGTTTGTCCCATTGATAAAACTCCTTGCCCTCCAAAACCAGCAAAAATAATTTCTTCTACCATAAAATTTATAATTTAAAATTTAAACATAACATTTAAGATAACATATCATTCTTTAGCGGGTACTTTTACATCTCCCAGTGGATAATATTTAAGCATTTCTTCTTCCAAAAACTTCAGGGTTTCAACAGGGTTCATTTTCCAGTTTGACGGACAATTAGTAACAATTTCAACAAAAGAAGTTCCTTTCTTTAACTCTTGATATTTAAAACCATTCAGAAGTGCTTTTTTACATTTTCTAACATTATTTGGAGTATGAACAGCCTGTCTTGTTACATAATATGCGCCGGGAAGGTTTGCTAACAACTCACACATTTTCAACGGATATCCTACATTATTTACATCCCTTCCGTATGGAGATGTTGTAGTCTTCATCCCCGGTAAAGTTGTAGGTGCCATTTGTCCGCTTGTCATTCCGTAAACGCCATTATTAATAAAAATTATTAATATATTTTCACCTCTATTAACAGTATGTATAGTTTCTGCTGTGCCAATAGCGGCAAGGTCACCATCTCCCTGGTATGTAAAAACATATCGATCAGGTAAAACTCTTTTTATCCCTGTCGCAAGTGCGGTAGCTCTACCGTGTGCTGCTTCCTGCATGTCAATATCAAGGTAATCATAAGCAAATACAGCACAACCTACCGGTGCTACTCCAATGGTTTTATCCTGAATACCTAATTCTTGTATTACTTCACCAAGAAGTTTATGCACTGTACTGTGGCCACATCCAGGACAATAGTGAAATCTTTTTTCTGTTAATGTATATGGCCGTTCATATACTAATTCGTATCCTTCGAGCTCCTCTTCTGTTAAACATTCCGGAATTTCATGTTTTTTATCTTCTTGCATAGTTTTATAGTATTTGTTAGATTATTTAATAAATTAAAAATTTGAAAATATTTTTTCTAAGTTTTCTTTCACCTCTTCAGGGCTCGGAATAATGCCTCCCATTCTGCCGTAGTAACTTACAGGTACTTTTCCATTTATAGCAAGTTTCAGGTCTTCTACCATCTGACCAGCGTTTAATTCAACGGTCGCTGCACCTTTCAGATGATTTGCTATTTCCTCAATCCTTTTGTATGGAAATGGATAAAGGGTTATTGGTCTTAGTAAGCCCCACTTTTTCCCTTCTGCTCTTGCAAGTTGAATTGTTTTATGGGCTATTCTTGCACTCAGCCCATAAGCAACTATTAAATATTCTGCATCATCCGTCATTATTTCCTCATATCTTACCTCTTTTTCACAAATTTCTTTATATTTCTTTATCAACTCAATATTTACAACCTCCATTTTCTCCGGTTGAATAAAAAGAGAAGTGATAATATTTCTCTCTCTATCCTTTGTTTTACCGGTTGTTGCCCAGGGTTTAGGAACTTTTTTTATTTCCCTTTTTTTAAAGACGACCTTTTCCATCATTTGACCTATCGCACCATCAGATAAAATCATAACAGGGTTTCTATACTTATCTGCAAGTTCAAAGCCAAGAAAAACAAAATCTGCCATTTCCTGAACTGAATTTGGTGCAAGGACAATCAAGTGATAATCTCCATGACCACCGCCTTTAGTTGATTGAAAATAATCCCCCTGAGAGGGCTGAATTGTTCCAAGACCCGGACCTCCACGGTTAACATTAACAATCAGACAAGGAAGTTGTGCACATGCAATATATGAAATTCCTTCCTGCATTAAACTAATTCCCGGAGAAGAGGACGTAGTCATAACCCTTGCACCAGCTCCCGCTGCTCCATATATCATATTAATTGAAGCCACCTCGCTTTCTGCCTGAAGAAATACACCTCCGCGTTTGGGCATTTCACGGGAAAGGTATTCGGGAATTTCTGATTGCGGCGTTATCGGATAACCAAAAAAAGCATCACAGCCAGCCTGAATAGCTGCCTCTGCTAATGCTTCGTTACCCTTCATTAATCTTATATCAAGCTCTTCCATTTTGTTAATTTTAATTCTTATTACTTAAAATAAATTAATTCTCTATTAATTTAGCAGAAGAGGGGAAAGCAAAATGTTAAGTAAATTTTATATATAATCCATCTTAGATAGATCCTCTTTAGACGGATTACTTATTTCAACCTTTATATCAGATTGAACATTGGAAATAGTTGCCACTAATTCTTTCTTCTTCTTACTCTCTCTGTATACTTTTATTACACCATCAGGACATAAAAGGGCACAGTTTGCACATCCTGTACATAAATCATTAATAACAACAGCATACCTATATCCCATATTATTTATTCTTTTAGACATTGAAATAGCACCTTCTTTACATGCAGTTACACATAATTCACACCCTTTACATCTTTCAATATCTATTATTGTCTTTCCTTTTATTTTACGTTGCTTGGATTCCGCTGTGCTTGTTTTTGCATTCATATAGTATTCTTTTTATATTAATATTGTAATTTATTTAAAAAAAAACATAATTAAAAGGAATTTTTCAGGCGTATATACACCTGTTAAAAATATGTATTTGTTAGATAATACCATAAATATTCATAAATTCTTAATATCTTTAAAAGAAGTTTAGAAATAAAATAATCAGGTAGTCAGGACAAATAGAGATATACTGTTTTATATAAAAATTAACAGATAATACTTTAAATAACAAAGAAATATCTACTAAAGTTATATGTGGGATATTTTATTGAATTTTCTCTAATAATTAATTACTTTATTGTTTAAACAGATAATATTTTTATTCATTAAATAATAAATATGATTATTTTAGTTGATCTTGATGATGTCCTTGCCGATTTTGACGGGGGATTTTATGCAGAGTGGAAAAGAAAATATCCTGATAAATATATTGTACCGCCCGATAAAAGAACAAAATTTTATTTAAAAGAAGAAATGCCGTCGGAATATGGTTCTCTTATTACAGAAATAATTATCTCAAAAGGGTTTATAAAATCATTACCGGAAATTCCCAATGCAAAAGAAGCAATTTATAGAATGAGAGAGTTGAAACATGAAGTTTTTATATGTACAAGCCCGTTTAGAAATTACAAATATTGTGTATCGGAAAAATATGAATGGGTTGAAGAACATCTTGGGAAAGAATGGATTGAGCGTTTAATTTTAACGAGTGATAAAACATTAATAAGCGGTAACTATCTAATTGATGATAAACCAGAAATTACTGGTTGTGCTAAACCAAATTGGGAACATATATTATTTGATAGGTCATACAACCGTTATATTACCAATAAAAAAAGACTTACCTGGGATAATTGGGATAAAGTAATAAATGTAACCGGTTAAATATAAAAAGAATACTCCGAAATATTATTTTGCTGATAAATAATTTTCTTTTATATAGTTAATATGGTGTCTTTCGTGCCCTGCGAGTACATAAAGTATTGCATTCACGGTGATTTCGTAGTCGTTGACAATTCCTCTTTCAGAAAGTTCTGTTTCGTCAAATCCTTTAATTAAAAGTAAATCAGCAACGCGAAGTAATAGCATCTCTTGAGCCATCTCTTCTAATGTTCTTCGAAAGAATCTTCCGTTCTTAACATAAGAATCCTGATCATATCCTGGCAATCTTTGCTTATCCCCCCTTGCAATTCTAAGGGCTCGGGCAATAAAAAGTCTTTCGTTATCAATCATATGTCCTATTACTTCCTTTAATGTCCATTTACCAAAAGCGTAACTCTTATCAGCTACTTCTTCAGGTATATCTTTCAATAAATCTTGTAATTCTTTCGATTGTAACATAAGAACATTAACTATGTCATCATCTTCTATTAAGTTTACATAGATGCTAAAAAAGTTCGGGTATTCTTCTGGGGTTGGTTTTGGCATATTTTTTTTATAAGATAAACTTTTTAACTTAAATAAAAAAGCATTTTTTATATATAAATTTTCAAGAAAGGTTTATTTAAACATATGAATATTTCCGCCTGTATGGATAAATAGAATATTCTCGTTTTTATTAAAATATCCTTTTTTGCAATAATCAATAAGGGCTGCCGCGGCTTTTGCCGTGTAAACAGAATCAAGCAAAATGCCTTCAGTTAGAGCAAATATTTTAATTGCTTCTTTTGATTGCTTAGTATATGCCCCATAGCCTTTCCCTATATAATTGTCATCTATTATTATTTCAGGTTCAGAACTTTTCAACTTTAGATTTATCATTCCTTCATTAACGAGTTTCAAAACATCCTTATATAATTCTGCATTATCTTTAGCAACGGAAATTCCAATGATTTTTCCTTTCCAGTTATATTTCTTTTTACCCAATATCAATCCTGCCTGTGTTCCTGCTGAACCTGATGCATGTATAATTATATCAAATTTAATATTATGTTCTCTTTCAAATGTCATTATTTCCTTAAAACATTCTACATATCCTAATATTCCAATTGCATTTGAGCCTCCGATTGGCATTCGAAAAACTTTTTTACCCTTTTTTTCCAGTTTGTTTGCTAACTCCTGTGCTTTTTCTTCCCATAAATCCCAGTTTTCAGTTTCAACATAATGTATATTTGCTCCAAATATTTTCATCAATAACAAGTTTGCAGTTGCTTTTTCAGGTTTTTTTTCTCCTCCAAGAATTAAGTGTGTTTCAAATCCTTCTTTTGCCGCATAAGCAGCGGTAATTCTACAAAAATTAGATTGAAAACCACCCGTGGTAACTATAGTGTTAAATTTTTTAATTTTAGCTTCTGCAATTAAATAATCAAGTTTTCGGGTTTTATTACCTCCAAAAGCAAAACCCGTTAAATCATCTCTTTTACAATAAATATTTATTCCTAATTTATTTGATAAATTTTTTAATTTATGTAATGGTGTTGGTAATAATGAGTTATGTAATTTTTCCATTTTATTTTTTTTCAATTTCTGAAAAATAAACAGGCATCTCCATAACTAAGAAATCTAAACTTATTATCAAGGGCATATTTATAAATCTCTCGCCATTTATCACCTATAAATGCTGACACAAGCAATAATAGAGTACTTTTGGGCAAATGAAAATTTGTAATTAATCCATCAATAAATTTATATTGGAATCCTGGTATTATTATTATTTCGGTTTCTCCTGAAATTTTATTAATTGAATCTTTTTGCATAACTTCTAAAATTACTTCAAGTGATTTTTCAATTGAAATATTTTGTTCTACTTTATATGGCATCCATTGACTTATGTTAAAAGATAATAAATAATCAGAAGATCTTAGTTCCCGGTTATCATATATCTGTTTACCTAAATAGTAAAGTGTTTCAAGTGCTCTGGTTGAAGTAGTTCCTACAGATATTATCTTTTTTTTATCAATATCATATTTACCAATATTTGTGTAAAGTTTTTCAATGATATCTTTCTCAAAGCAGACAAATTCCGAATGCATTTTATGGTTTATTATACTTTCACTTTTCACAGGCTTAAATGTACCAATGCCAATGTGGAGAGTAATATATAAGAAATTTATGTCTTTCTTTCTTAACCTGGTAAAGACTTCCTCTGTAAAGTGAAATCCTGAGGTCGGAGCAGCCACTGACCCATTTTTCTGAGCGTAGATTGTCTGATAAGTTAGCTCATCTTGTTCAATTGCTTTCCTTTTTATATAGGGTGGAAGAGGTGTTTCGCCAAATAATTTTAATATTTCACTGAATTTTGTTTCTTTGGGAAACCAACTAAATTCTATTGTAAAATACTGAGGGGCTTTATCTATTACTTTTGCTATTAATTTATAATTTGTATTGTTTTTTACAATCGTTCTTTCTAAAATATTTCGCTTCCATTTCCCGCTTTTCCCTACAAGACATTTCCAGGTTGTTTTTGCAGTTGAAGAGATTGCTTCATTAAAAAATGCCATTCCTTTTTCCGGTTCTAAGCAAAATATTTCTATTTGTGCTCCGGTAGGCTTTAAAAAAAACAATCTTGATTTTATAACTTTTGTGTCGTTAAAAATAAGATAACTGTTTTCCGGAATATATTTATCTATGTTTTTAAAAATATCTTCTTTTATGTTTTTATTTCTGTAAATAAGCAATCTGGATTTGTCACGTTGTTCTAACGGATATTGAGCAATAAATTCCTTTGGCAATTCGTAATCATAATCATTAATATTTATATTTTCATATTCTTGCATTATTTTATAAGAGTTAATTTTCAGTACAAAAATATAAAAACATAGAAAATACTCGTTACAAGTGGTTAAAATAAAAATATTAGTAATAAATATATATGTATTTAGTCTTGCAGTTGGTTGATTATTACTATATATTTGTAATGAAGTAAAATAAATTTGAGTTTTAATACCTACCAACTGAAATTTAATTTGCTGTTTGGCAAGAAAGTTTTCGGTTTAAGGGGTTTAAAACAAAAGATTTATTAACTTTGTTTTAATTATTTTTTTGCACTAACTAAATCTTTTAAATGGAAGAAGGAACTGTAAAGTGGTTCAACCCTGAAAAAGGATTCGGATTTATTTCCCGTGAAGGCAAACCTGATGTATTTGTTCATTTTAAATCTATCAATACAGAAGGTTATAAAACACTGAACAAGGGTGATAAGGTTCAATTTGAAATAGAACAGGGTCCAAAAGGTCCACAGGCGGCAAACGTTACAAAAATATAGAATACGTTTTGCTTTAAAAGCCACTTTAGCTTTTGTTAAAGTGGCTTTTTTTATTTTTAAAAAATGAAAAACACTTAATAAAAAAATTATTATACTTGCTTTTTTAATAATTATACCATATATTATTATGGTATAATTAATTATGGCATATGAAAAAGGCAAGTTCATTTCTCTTCATTCCAAGAGAAACAGATTCTTTTTTTGAGGTATTTAAACGGGTAAGGCTTATGCCTCTTTATTCTCACCCACACTTTAAAGATTTTAACCCCAATCTAATTGAGCATAAAGATAGATGTTTTATACATATTGATTTTGATGCATTCTATGCACAAGTAGAGCAGCGGGACAATCCAAGGTTAAGGGGAAAACCAATTTCAGTTGGAGGTACCCCTGACGGAAAAGGTATAGTAATGACTGCTTCATACGAAGCAAGGGCATTCGGAGTTGATACGGGAATGAGTGTATGGCAAGCTAAAAAAATATGTCCCCAGTTAATTTCAATACCTTGTTATGGTCCCAAATATGAATCGATAATGGAAAGTATTGTGGAAGTTTTACAAATGTTCGCTCCCCCAGAAAAAATTGAACAGTACAGTATTGATGAGTGTTTCATTGACATTTCCCATCTTGTAAAGAATTCCTCTTCAAAAGATATAAATTGGGAAGAGGCTTCAAGAATTTCTCGTCAGATTAAATCCAAAATTCGTATCCGTGAAAATCTTACCACTTCTCTTGGATGCTCTTACAATAAAACATACGCAAAAATCGCAAGTAAACTTGAAAAACCTGACGGTTTAACAATTATAACCCCGAAGGATAAGCCGATAATTTATCGCTTACCTGTAAAAAAGATTTGGGGTATTGGAACAAGAATAATGCGGCGTTTGAGTATATATAATATATTTACAATAGGAGATCTTGCAAACGCTCAGGAAAATGTTTTACGACACGAATTTGGAATTAATGGTATTGTATACAGAAAACTTGCAAGGGGGGAAGACACATCTGAAATATTTCATAAACAGACACATGAAAAAGGAATAAGCCACCAGCATACTTTAACAACTCTTATTTACAAGTCTAATGATATTCAGCAAGAAATTCGTCGCATTTGTGAATATATCGGAAGGAAACTGAGAGATAAAAATCTTGTCACCGGGTACCTTGTTCTAATAATAAGATATGAGAATTTAAAATATGCTGCGAAGGATTTAAAATTAAAAATATATACAAATGACGATCGGGAATTATTTTCTTATGCAATAGAAATCTATAAAAAACTGCCACCCCCAACATCAAAAATAAAGGCTCGTCTTTTTGGTTTAATGGCGGGTGATTTACATATTGATAATAAATGTGTAAATTTTGATTTATTTAATAATAAAGTTTTTTTACCATATCATACTCTTGATGAACTAAAATACAAACATGGTGAAAAAATAATTCGTGTAGGAATTTCAACATAGAAGTATTCAGCTGTTTTCTTATTTCCTCCATTATATAACATTGAAGATTGAACTTTCTTTTACTATTTTATTCCATAAAGTTCAAACAATTAAATATGAATGTAAAAGGTTTAAGAGTTGGTTTAGGATATGATGTTCATAAATTTGCTAATGATAGAAAGCTAATTTTAGGTGGTGTCGAAATTCCTTATAAATACGGATTAGCCGGACATTCAGACGCTGACGTCTTACTTCATTCGGTTTGTGATGCACTATTAGGAGCAGCGGGATTAAAAGATATTGGCACACATTTTCCAAACACAGATAAAAGATATAAGAATATTTCGAGTTTGGTCTTACTTGAGAAAACGTATTATATGCTTAAAGTGAAAAATTGGCAAGTAATTAATATTGATTGTGTAATAGTTCTTGAAGAGCCAAAGTTATCTCGTTATATAAACAAAATGAAAAAAAATATTTCCTCCCGCTTAAAATGCTCAAATATTTCTATAAAGGCAACTACCTCAGAAGGGCTTGGATTTGTTGGGGAAAAAAGGGGATGTATAGCATATACAATTGCATTATTATCTAAATTATAATTCTGAAATTAATTACCTCTTTATTTTTCTCTTTAATCTTAATTCATATTTTTTGATTTTTATAAGATAAATGTTGGATTTATTATATAATATTGATGTACAGATTTTTTATTTTATTAATGTAACATTGGCAAATCCAGTAACAGATTTTTTAATGCCTTTTATTACTGAACGTAGTCATTGGATGATTTTTTATGTTATTATGTGGTTTGCAATGCTAATAAAAGGAGGCAGGAGGGGAGCAATTGCCGCCATACTTATTTTAATCTGCATATTAGTAAGCGACCAAACAAGTAGTTCGGTTATAAAAAATTTATTTTGCAGGGTACGCCCTTGTAATGTATTACCAGGAGTACATTTATTGGTTTCTTGTACGAGTTCTTTTTCTTTTCCCTCGTCCCATGCGGTTAATCACTTTGCCGGTTCTTTTGTTCTCTCACATTTTTATCCTGAATACAGACTTTGGTTATATGGGGGTAGTTTTATTATTGCAATATCAAGAGTTTTTGTGGGGGTGCATTATCCTTCTGATGTTTTAGGGGGTATATTAATTGGTTTATTTATTGGTTTTATTATTCTACAGTTGTGGCTATTAACTAATAAACTTTTGAAAATTAACTATAAAAGAAAATAAATTTTAAAATATTGAATTCTTCTACTCATCTTAAAAAAAATACATCTTCAAAAAATACAAATACGAAAACAGAAAAAAATAAATATTATAACATAGTTATTCTTATTATCACAGGATGTTTTATTGGATTTGCCTTTCCCCCCTTTAATTTTAGCTTTTTAATAATCCCGGGATATTCATTACTTATCTATATTATACATACCTCAATTAATTATAAAAAATTATTTATAAGAGCACTTTTTGTTTTTATAGTTTTCGACTTAATTTCTTTATCGTGGATTTCTCTTGCAGGTATCCGGCCAGATGCAGATAAATTTTTAATTTTAGGTGGTATATTCACGATAATTCTTCATTGTTTAACCTTGCAAATTCCAGTATTTGTTTTTTATTTTATTTTAAAACAATTCAGAAAAATTAAGCTCGAAATTTTTTCTTTAATACTTTTTCCTTTTATATTCACCGCATACGAATTTTTAATGTCCGTTACAGAGGTTAGTTTCCCATGGTTAATAACAGGAAATGCTTTTTCAAATAATTTAGAAAAAATTCAATTTGCAGAAATTACAGGTGTATATGGTGTTTCCTTCTGGGCTTTGTGCCTTTCAACTTTATTGTATTTTCTTTTTATTAATCTTAATATAACAATAAAAAACCGCTTCGAATCAACACCGCATAAAAAACCTTCTTTTATTCCCGCAATAATATTGGCATTTTTATTTACTTTTCTCCTAATTTCTCCAAATTTATATACAATCTTTTCAAAAAGTAAGGAGCTGTATTCAAAAAATGAAAACTCAGACACTTTAAAGGTAGGAATAATACAACCTAATATAGATCCATGGGAAAAATGGGGAATGCGATATAGTGAACTTATGAATAAGTACTCAGATTTAATTCAAGATTTATACAAAAAGGATAAAAACGTTCAATTGTTTGTACTCCCGGAAACAGCGGTTACTTTCTATCTTTTACACCCATCTTATCATAAGGAGTATATTGTATTAAAAAATATTTCGGATAGTTTAAAAGTACCGATTTTATTAGGCTTTCCTGATTTTTTTATATACAAAGATTCAATAACATCAAATAATAAAAATATTAAAAAACCTCGCATTGATTCAAAACAATCTTCCGATGGAAGTTTTTTTTACGATATATTTAATTCCGCTGTACTTTTAGATACAAATAATAATACTGAAGCGCTCCAAAAATACAATAAGATAAAACTTGTAATTGGAAGTGAAAGAATGCCTTACCAGGAAAAATTAACTTTTCTAAAAGACCTAATTAAATGGGGGGTGGGATTAAGTTCTTACCAAACAGGTAATGATACTACTATTTTCAATGTATATAACAAATTCAGATTCAATGTTGCTATATGTTATGAATCAATCTACCCGGAATTTTTCTCACGGTTTGTTGATAAGGGGGCGCAATTTTCTGTTATTATTACTAATGATGGGTGGTGGGGAAAATTACAGGGAACATACCAACACAATCAGTTTGCAGTTTTCCGTGCAATAGAAAACCGAAGGTGGTTGATAAGATGTGCTAATACCGGAATCTCGGGAACAATTGATCCTTTCGGCAATTATTATAACAAAACCCCCATCAATCAAGAGGCAACTTTTATTGCAAACATTGGTCTCAGAGAGGAAAAAACTTTTTATATAACCTATGGAGACTGGCTACCTAAAATATTTTGTTATATAACTGGTTTGTTTTTTCTGGTCGGTATATTAATACAATTTTTCATAAAGCGAAATCCTATATAATATATTCTTATTTATCGTTATTGTTGTTTCCGTTTTCTTCTTCTTTATCACCGTTGTTGGGTATATCAGGAAATTTTTTTATATTATTTCTTGTAATTTTCTCAAAATAATCATCTATACTTTTAGGCATTTCAATATTATTAAGCGAGTTAAAAGGTGGTTCCTTTTGCGTGCCGGATTCGCCGTTTATTAAAGGAAACTTTTCTTTCTTTGCAATTTCATCCATATAAGATTTTATTTCATGTAAAGTCTTCTCTATGGATTCTTCTATATCATCTTCAACTTTTCTATTTTTTAAATCCTCAATTGAAGATAGAGGTGTTGCTTCTTTTTCCGGTTCTTCTGTTATACCAACTTCCTGTTGTTTAGTGGATGAGGATTCAACCGGGGTAATGGTTTTTGTTTCTTCGGTTTCGGGTAAAACTTCTTCCTCCACAGGAGCACCTACTTCGACAAGGGGTTTCTCACTTATGATTTCTTCCGGATATGAAATATCTTCTTTTGATAATTCTTCCCTCAGTTTTTCCTTTAATCTTTCATATTTTCTGATAACATCTTCCATTGATGTATCAACTATTTCGGTTGGTTCTTCTTTTACCATTGCCTCGGCTTCTTCTGAAATTATTCTGGGAAGGCTTACGTCTGCTTCTTCTTTTATTGTTTGTGTAGTTTCATCTTCAATGAAATTTTCCTCTTTTTCTTCCTGCTGTTCCTGTGTAAAGAACGAAAAACTATCCTTAAGTCTTCCATATATTTCGCTTATAGATAGCGCATCTTCATCTTCATAAATATCCGGATAAACTGATGAAATTTCTTTTTCTTCAATTGGCGTGGTTTCTTTAATATCTACGTTGGTAACAGTTTCTTCGTAGGGTTCGGCTATTTTGTCTGCTGGTAAGAACTCGGCTGTTTCAATTTCTTGCTTTGGACTCTCTTCTTTTAACGGTAGTTCAGGAATAACTTCTTTAGGTTCAGTAGCGATTCCTTCGCTGATTACAGGGGATTCCTCGGGGAATGATACTTGCTTCAAATCTTCTATTTCGGTAGGGGTTGTAGAAAATATCTTTTCTCTAAGTTCCTGCCATTTTCTTTCAAATGATTCTTCCCATGATTCTTCTTTTCTCTCTTCTGTTACTTTTTCGATTGTTGTTTCCGTTTCTTGTGGTTGTTCTTCCTTTAAGAGAACTTTTTCTGCTTCGGTTTCTTCAATTACATATCCTTTTTTATGTTCTTCCTCGGAAATCACTTTCTTTATTTCTTCGGTTATCTCTTCTTTGGTTTCTGGCTCTTCTAATTGAATTGTTTCTGTTTCTTCAACCGGAGGTCTTTGTAATGCTGGTTCTTTTTCTTCAATATTTTCCAGTTCATCTATATTAATACTATCCCAATCAATCTTATCTATATCAATTACATCTTCATCTATTCCTTCTTCATCACCGTATTCTCCGCCCTCACTCACTTCATCATCAGAAATTTCTTTTTTTAATTCCCTTAACATCTTTTCAATATCTTCCTTAATTTCTGCTTCTTCCTGTTGAACTGCCTCTGTTTCATCTTCTTCTAACGGCGGTTCTTCCAATATAGACTCTTCCTCTTCTTCTGTAATTATCGATTCGGGCTCCTTCGTTTTTCTAATTGCTTCCTCTATTTTCAAAAGTATTTCTTCATCTCTTCTTTCCAGTAATTCTATCTTCTCCTTTAATTCATTTATCATATTTTCCAATTTCGTTTTTTCTTCTCCATACTTCTTTGCCGTGTCCTCAATTTCTTCTTCTGTTTTAAGTAAGTCTTCAATCGCCTTTTCTTCTTCTCCGATCTCTTCTTCTGATACTAATTCTTCAACATCGGTATCAACTACCATTGTATCGCTGGGGGAATACTTTTCTTCTATTAATTCTTTGCTTATTTCTTCCTTTTGTGTTTTGAGTGCGGAAATCTCTGCCTGATTTAATGACCTTATAACAACTGTTTCAAGATTGTTAAAGTTATAATTAATTTCATCCTGAAACTTTTTTGCGGGCGAAAAACTCACCTTTCCTTTACCAGAAATTCTAAACTTTCCGAATTCTAAAATATTTACATTTGTACTTTTCTTAAAACAATCTTTTATTATATCAAACAATGTAAAATAAAAATTATATACATCTATTTCGCTCAGGTCATTTTCGGCGGCAATTTCTTTTATTAATTCTTTTGCATGTAGTTCTTTTTGTGTGCGTTTCTTTATGTTCTCTTTTTCTTCTAAGCCATTGTAAAAGACAAAAATTAATTTATCTTTTGGGGGTAATAACACAACCGCCTTTTTATTATAATCTATCATCTTCTGCATTTTTCGCCTTACAACCTTAAAGCTACCAAAGTTTTCTATACAAAATTCTTTTTTATCTTTCAGATATGTCTTAATCCCCTCAAAAATTTTTGTGAAAATCAACTCACAGCTTTTTTTATTTAGGCTGAACTTTGCAGAAATTTTGTTTATTAAATTTGAATTATTCATTTTATATTTTAAAACTTTATTTAATTATTTTTGCGGTTGAATCTGCTTCTTCAATGGAGTTAAATTCGCCGAATCTTACTCTGAAAAATTTACCTCTTTCATTTAAATCTACCGGTTCAATTCTTGGTTCAAAGTCTTGCTCTGAAAGCCACTCCATCCTTGAAACTGCATACATACTGTCTTTAAATGAACCGGCTTGAAACTCAAATCCTTCGTCATTAACTACAAGTACAAGTCCTTTTTCAATCATTATATTTTTTAAGTCTTCTCCTAATGTTATTTTATTTGTGTCCTCTCTTTCGTAAATAATTAAATTTTTGGCTTCTTTCTGTGATAACGTTTTCTCTTCTGTCTTATCATTACTTTCCTTTAACAACCTCATTAATACAACTACTCCTATAATTGCTAAAATAAGTAAACTAATAATTATATATAATACAGTATTGCTTTTTCGTGGTTCGGTTATTAAGGGTTTTTTAGCGGGGCTTGAAACTATTCTCTCTTCTTTAAAACTTTTTTGATAATCTTTTTTTTCTTTTTGTTCTGTTCTTTCTTCTTTAATAATACCTTCTAATATTTTTGTTTCTTTTTCCGTTTCGGGTTTCTTATCTGTTATCTCTCCAAAATCTAATTCCTTTGTTTTAAAATCCTGCTGTGGCACTTTTATTTCCTGTTTCATTTCTGGTGGTAAAACAATTTCTTCGTGCAGGGTTTTTACTTCATCCGGAATTTTTACTTCAGAAACTAAGTCATCAATAGATTTTTTTTGTTGTTCTTCAGGTTCCTCAACAAACGGAGTAGATAAAGTCTCTGTCTTATGTTTCGCTTCAAGAACATCTTCTACTATTATGTTTTCCAGCTCTCCTTTACTTGCAGGTGTCGGGATTTTCTTTTTTTCATTCGTTGTAAATATATCTGAAAATGATTTTTCTTCCGGCTTATCTGTTTCCTGCTCTTTATTATCGAAGTTAAGAATATTTGCTGTTTCAAACTGAGTAGCGTCAAATAAACCCTCAGATAATTTCATCCCGTTTTCTATTGTCATATTCTTAAATTCTTCTCTTTTTTCTTCGTAGGTCTTTAATTTTTTTTCTTTTTCTCTGTCTAACTCTGCTTCTTCAGTTTTATCAAGAGTTGGTGGTTTTGGTTTATTTGATTTATAAAATTCTGCCTTTTCTAAATCTTCTTTTGCTAATTTGTAATCTTTTTTAAGATTACTATATACAAGACTACGATTGTAATATGCACCGCTATAATCAGGTCTTAAAGAAATTGCCTTTGTAAAATCATTAATTGCTTCATCTGGCTTTCCCAGCAGGTAGTAAATACTTCCCCTGTTGTTATATGCTTCTGCAAATTTACCAAAAAGTTCAATAGCGTTGTTCGCATCTTTTAGGGCTAATTCATAATTGCCCAACTTCCTATATGCTTTTGAGCGTAAGTGATAAGCGTCATAATTATCAGGATTATACTTTATTGAATTTGTAAAATCCTCAACAGCGTTAGCAATATTATTTGTTTTAAGATCGCAAATTCCTTTTTTCTTATAAAGTTGAGATAAATTAATTTTGTCTTTATCGCTCTTCTCGTCTGTCAAACTAATCGCTTCCCGGTAATTAATAAATGCAAGTTCATACTTTCTAAAATATAAAAAACAATCTCCCCTTAATTCATACCCTAAAGGATTAAGCGGGTAAAGGAACACTAACCGGCTACATTCAGTTAATGCTTCCTCGTATTTGTTTTTTTCAATTAAGTTTAAAATTGTATCTATTAATTTCTCCATTTAAAAAAATTATATAAACTTACAAATTAGAATTTATAAATAATAACAAATAATTTAAAGGTTTAAAAAAAGTGTTAAAATTTTTTTTGTTTCAGAATTATATGTATAAAAAGTGAGTGACAGAAAACTAATTCTCGGACTTGCAATACCAGCAATACTACAAACAATACTAAGGGCTCTTTTTATTGTTGTTGATGCTTTCTGGGTGGGGAAACTTGGTAGTGATGAACTTGCAGCTCTTACATTTTCTATGTTTGCTGTCTGGGCATCTCTTGAGCTTGGGGAAATGCTTGCCACCGGAACAAATTCATTAATTGCCCAGTCTGTTGGTGCTAAAGATTTCTCGCTTGCTAAAAACATTGGGGTGCAAAATATAATTAATTCCTTAATCTATTCCTTTGTAATTGGAATAGTATTTATTTTAGCATTACCATTACTATATACGATTACAAATTTAAATCCTACCCTTTCCAATCTTTCAGATGAATATCTCATTACTTACCTATTGGGTTTTCCGATAATTATTTTGCTTTCTGTAGTAAATTCGGTTTTTCGTGGAAATGGAAATACAAAAACTCCTTTTTATCTTTTATTAATTGCTCTGTGTCTTAACTTTATTACTACCCCAATTTTAATTTTCGGATTTAAGTTTATTAATCCTTTAGGTATAAAAGGTGCGGCACTTTCCACTATTATTTCTTATTTTATTTCTTTTGTTATCGGATATTTTTTATTATTAAAGAAAAATTTTATCTACTCAATAAATAAATACAACTTTAATTTTAAAATAATTAAAGAATCAGCAAGAATTGGATTTCCGATTTCATTAAACGGTTTTGCTTTTTCCTTAATATATATATTCATCTCAAATATACTTTCTTATTACGGCACGCTTGGTTTTGCAGCGGTAGGAATTAGTCATCGTTCTGAATCTGTTTCATATCAAATTACAGTTGGGTTTTCCATTGCAGCATCAATTATAACTGGTCAACAGATTGGAGCGGGAAATCCGGATAAGGCAGAAAAACTTGCCTGGAAAACATTATTTTACGGAAGCGTGGTTTCAATTATTTATTCCATAGCCCTGTTTATATTCAGCAAAGAAATTGCATCCATTTTCTCTACAAACAGTGAAATTGTTCATACTGCTTCATTTTTTAATAAACTAACAGCTATAGTAATAATCTTTTCTACAATAGAAATAATTTTAGAAGGCGCATTTACTGGTGCAGGTTATTCTATTCCTCCGGCAATTGTTGGGTTGTCTGTAAATTTCCTAAGAATTCCGTTATCTGCTTTGTTTTCACTTTATTTGGGCTTAAACGGAATCTGGGTTGCAATTTGCTTTACTGTTTTTTTAAAAGGAGTTATAATATTTTTCTGGTTTAGAAAAGGTTCGTGGAAATCTAAAAAATCAAAATTACTAAAAAAGGAAATTCCCTATCCTGAAATGGCGGATAAGTACTTTCCTTTTAGCTAATTTAAATAGACTATATTTTTAATTAAAAATTCTAATACGACATATTCGGGTCAATATCGCACTTAACTTTCAACACTACTTGTTGATTATCAGGGTCATTTGTAAGAACAGTAATTGTTTTTTCCTGTTGCCCAACTCTACCCTGAGTTTGGAATTCTACTTTTATTGACCCGCTTTCATTTTTCTTATATTCAGTTTTATTACCCACTTCCGCAGCGGTACACCCGCACGATGTCTGTACTTTCTCAATCTTTAAAATACCACTTCCTTTATTTGTAAATTTAAAATTATACTGCAATGAGGGTCCCTGCGGAACCTTTCCAAAATCATGTTCGGTTTCTTTAAATACAATTTTAGGTCCTTTATCATAAGCTGCAATTATTGAATTATCACTAATATACATCATAAGCACCGATATAACAATAAGCCCGAGTATGAAGTATAGTATTTTGGCGGTTTTAGTTTGAATTAATTTTTCCATAATTTTTATTATTTAACCATTTTTTTGAGCTAAAAGTTTCTCTTTATAGCTATATAAAAAAATCAGGATTATAGCTATCAGCATTAGAATATCTTCAAAGATTCTCAGTAGAATATCGCTACTTGAATTTGGATTGTCAAGCGAAAAACACCCACAATTAATATCTAACCCCCTTGCATATGCCTGAATTAAACCAATTAAAAAGAAAATCAACATTAAACCGATAAGGAATGAACTCCCGATTTTAAATTTCCCGAAAATCAAAAATATTCCTGCGAAAAATTCAAGATAAGGAATAATAATTGCCGGAATGTTAATCAAACTATATGGCAACATATCATAGTTCTTAATTGCTATAGCAAAATCATTAGGGGCTATAATCTTACCAAAAGAAGCATAAATGAAAATTACTCCAATAATTAATCTTAAAATAAATATAAAATATTTATATCGAAAAATTTTTGTTTTCAAAGTCTTGTTATTCTCGTTGTTAATGTTTTCCTGCAACATATTAATCTACTTTATAATAGTATTATAATTTTTATTTTTCTTCTACAGGATATCCCTTTGACTTCCATTCTGAATATCCACCTAAATATATATTTACACTATTAAACCCGATTTTAGCAAGTTCATAACCGAGATCCACGCTAACATCGCACCCACCGCCATCACAATAACATACAATTACGCCATTCTTATTGTATTTTCTCATCATTTCTTTTCTTTGGTCAACAGTTAATTTCATAAACTCCTCATAAGGAATATTAATTGCTCCTTTTATGTGTCCTTTTTCAAACTCTTCTTTTTTCCTTCCATCTATAAACAATCCATTTATATCAAAAAGCGTTTTTGCTTGCGTTAAATTTATATTCTGGGGCTTTATATATCCTTCTTTTGTCATTTCCCCACCAGAAAGTACAGCTACTTTATTGTTCACAGTATCGTAAGGGTCGTTCCATACTTTACTGTAATCAATATTATTATTGGTTGAATCAATCTTATATCTGGTCTCATCAGGAAATAAAGATATACCTTTAGGATTTAAAATATTTCCAAAGAACGCAAATATAATTGCAATTATTATTACTATCAGCGATTCTTTTAATATTGCTTTCATATCATATAAAAATAAGTTAATCTATCTTCATTTTCTATGATAATATTTAACATTTTTGGGTATTTATGACTATTCTTAGTAGTAGAAAAAAAAATAATCCCCATAAAAAAATTAAACTTTTTATTTTCTGCTAAACAGTGGGGCTGGTTTGTATTTCCCCAATATTCCTATCTAAAACAGTGGTTTTGTTTTGTCTTCTTTTTCTTTTATAATTCCAAGATGTTTATATGCCAATTGTGTTGCTTCACGCCCTTTTGGGGTACGTTTAATAAATCCTTCTATTATTAAAAATGGTTCATATACTTCTTCAATTGTTCCGGGATCTTCTGAAATAGAAGCAGATATAGTTGATAGCCCTACCGGTCCTCCGTTGTATTTATAGATTATAGTTTCAAGAATTTTCTTATCCATTTTATCAAGCCCGTGTTCATCAACTCCCAGTGCTTCAAGTGCAATTTCTGCTATTTCTTTATTTATAATTCCTTTTCCTTTTACCACTGCAAAATCTCTTGTCCTCTTAAGTAAACGATTCGCTACTCTCGGAGTTGCCCGGCTTCGTTTAGCAATTTCCAATGCTCCATCGTCATCGATTTTTATCTTCAAAAGCCTTGCAGAACGTTTAACAATATTTAAAAGGTTATCCACAGAATAGTAATCAAGGTTACAGGTAATACCAAATCTATCTAACATTGGTGATGACAGTAACCCCTGTCTTGTGGTTGCTCCAATAAGGGTAAACTTTTCCAGTTTTAAAGGGATACTTCTTGCAGCAGGTCCCTGATCAATCATAATATCAAGTCTGTATTCTTCCATTGCTGAATATAAAAACTCTTCCACAATCTTAGGTATTCTGTGAATTTCATCAATAAATAAAATTTGACCTCGTGTTAACCTTGTCAGCATTCCGGCAAGATCTCCAGGTTTTTCTATTATAGGTCCGGAAGTAGAAATCAATTGTACATTTAACTCATTAGAAATTATATGAGCAAGAGTAGTTTTTCCAAGTCCTGGTGGTCCTGTAAATAATATATGATCCAATGGCTCTTTTAGCAGTTGTGAACTTTGAATAAATATTTTTAGATTCTCTTTTATTTTATCTTGCCCAACAAATTCTTTAAAACTTTTAGGGCGTACCAAAGTTGTGAAATCTTTATCGTCTTCAGGTAATTCTATGGGAGTGTTAATTGTTGTTTTTGATTTCATTTTAATTAAAAATAATACTAAATTTAAGTATATACAATTAAGAAAACCTGCAAAGTCTGTAAAATATGAATAACCAAAAGGAAAATTCTAAACCAATTTTAAATAATGATTATAATTTCCTTTCAACAAAATTGCAAATTGAGTTTAATTTCGTTTTAAGGCGAATAAGAATTTTATCCATTGCAATATCTCTCGGAATTGTTATTATTTTCTTCATTGGTTTATTTGCACCCGTTGTCTTAGAAAAAAATGAATCAGACTTACCTTCATTACTACCTCTAAAAATTATATCTCTAATTGTTTGTATATTAGCCTGTATTTCTTCGTATCCTTTAAAAAATTTCTTGTTGAAAAAAGTTTCTGAGAAGAACTTTATGTCTTCATACTTTAATGCAATTATATTTCCAATGGCTTTATGTGATTTTGGGGGGTTATTCTGCATAGTGACAAACTCATTTCTGTTAGATGAAAAATTATTTTCCGCTATTGGGTTTGTAATATCTTTGTTTTACATATATCTGAATTTTCCCTCCCTCAATGATTTAAAGAAAACAAAAACACATTAGATACTATTATTATTTTTTTATAATTCTATTTACCCTCTCGTTTTTATTAAAATTTTCACATTACATTAATTATTAATTTCATTTACTTCCCACACAAAAAAATTACAAACGCAACAAATTCCTAGATCAAAAACAATCTAAAAAAATTAATTTCTCAATCAGAAAAGTAATTTCTATATCCTTAATTTCTCATTCCACTTAGAAAACATACAAAACTTACACTAAACGCATTCAATATTTAAAGGGTTCATTTGAATAGATTAATTTATTGTATTATTTTTAAAAATTTAATATTTTAATTTAGGTGTTTATAGATTTGAAAGGGATATTTTTTCATAAATTGAAAAATGTGATTTTTCAAGAAGGGTAAAGATCATATTTAATAAAAAATTTTCTAAAATTAATTTAACAAAAATTATGAAAATAAAATGTATTATTTTATTAATCGCATTAATATTATTGAACAGCAATTTAGTTTTTCCTCAAATTCTAATCCAACAAAAAGCTCTTAACGGTAATAATATTCAAGCCTGGTTCAGAACAACTGGAATTTTCAATAAGGATTTAAGATTTAATAACTATCCTGGTTTTGAATGGCCAAAGGGTAGCAATAAATTTGCTTTTTATTCAGCGGGGTTATCAATCGGGTGTAAGATAAACGGACAGTGTGCTCAGTCAACGGCTTTTTATAAAGGAGAATTTGCCCCTGGGTTTATCGAGGGGGGAATACCATACACAAACTCTAACTTTAAAATCTACAGTATTAGGAAAGGTGATAACGCCGTTAACAATCCCGATTACGCTAATTGGCATCTTATGATACCTTATGGAGCACCATTTATTGATGTAAATAATAATAACCAATATGATCCCGGAATTGATAGCGTTGGGATAAGATATGCAGCACAGGTGCTATTTCTTTGTATGACTGATGGTTTTCCTGGTTCTCATAGCCCCAATGAAGGTTTCGGGGGTGGTGTAACCAATCCTCTTTTATTTTCACAAATTGCATGGACAGCATGGTGCTATGATGTAGGAGGATTAGAAAATATGCAATTTATTAAATGGGTCGTTATAAATAAGGGATTATATAATTGGGATTCTACTTTTTTCGCTATTGTGGGAGACCCCAATCTTGGCAATGCTGATGATGATTATATAGGTTGTGATACCATTTTAAAGATGGGATTCTGTTATAATGGTGATAATTATGATCCTGTATATGGTATTAATCCACCTGCTGTTGGTATAGTTATTCATAAATCACCAAGGGGATTAACTTCATTTACATTTTTTACAAATCCATCTGCTGCACCACCGCTATGCGAATCAGACCCGAATGGTGAACCATACTCTGCATATTTGAATATGCAAGGATTTAAGAAGGACTCTACTGCTTTTGTTAACCCATTACAACCAACCAGTGGAAACTGTTATAAAAAAGTAAAATTTGTTTATCCTGGTAATCCTGAATCCAATACAGGATGGACTGAATTTAAAGGTAGTTTAAGGAATTGCGGTCGTGATTCTTGTGGTACTCCGATTACTGTTAATGCTCCTTTTGATAGAAGATTTATACTTGGGTCAGGGGCTTATAATCTTACAGTACACCCCAACGATACGGTAACATTTTTAATATCACAATTAACAAGCAGGGGAAGTTCTAATGTAAATTCCGTTACAGTGCTGAAGGCCTATGCACAAATAGCCTGGTATGTATATAATTCAAATTTCTCAAGTGTTGGAACAAAACAACTAACAAAAATAATCCCAGATAAATTTGAACTAAAACAAAATTATCCTAACCCTTTTAATCCCATTACAAAGATAAAATTTAATTTACCAAAATCTGGGTTAGTTCTGCTTAATGTACATGATGTTATTGGTCGTAAATTGGTAACTCTTGTAAATGAATATCTCCCACCGGGCTCTTATGAAATTGAATGGAACGCATCTGATTACCCAAGCGGTGTATATTTCTGTGAATTTAGCGTTTTAGATTTTCATCAAACCAAAAGAATGGTATTGATAAAATAATAACATAAATAATAATGTTAAATTAAATAACAACCTTATAAAACATTAAAATAATAAATATGTTAAACATAGTAATATACTTTCTAAAGCAATGCATATTACAAAACAGAAAAAAAATATTATCTATTTTATTATTGTTCATAGTTGTAAATTGCTTTATAAATACAAAAAATTGTATATGTCAATGGATACAGTGTAATGGTATTTATGGAGGAAATGTTCGCGCTCTAATAATAAATGGAAATAATATCTTTGCTGGAACAAATAATCATGGCGTTTTTCGTTCAACGAATGGTGGAAACATATGGGTTCAAACCTCTTTAAACAATAAAAATATTCGTTCATTTGTTATAAGTGGGAATAATATCTTTGCAGGAACAGAGTTTAATGGGATCTACCAATCTACAAATAACGGTAATTCGTGGATACAGACTACACTAAATAATCGTACGGTTCATTCTCTTGCAATAACTGGAAATTATATTTTTGCCGGAACAGATTACGGGGTTTATCTCTCCACAAACAATGGCAGTACATGGGTTCAGACTTCATTGAATAATCGTATAGTATTCTCTCTTGCTATAACTGGAAATAATATTTTTGCCGGAACAGATTATTATGGAGTTTATCGTTCTACAAACAATGGTAGTACATGGGTTCAGACTACACTGAATAATCAGAGTGTTCGCTCATTTGCAATATATGGAGTTAATATTTTTGCCGGCACATCATTTAATAAAGGGGTTTATATTTCTACAAACAACGGTAATAATTGGACACAAACTTCTTTAAATAATAAGACTGTCGTTTCTCTTGCTATAATTGGAAATAATATTTTAGCGGGTACATATCTTAATGGAATTTATGTTTCAACAAATAACGGTGTTTCATGGAGTCAGACAGCGTTTAACGGCCGAACTATTCACTGTATTGCTGTAAGTTTATATTACATTTCGGCCGGGACAGATGGCTATGGAGTTTATATCTCCACCAATTATGGTAATATATGGAATCAATCTCCTTTGAATAATCAAACTGCTTTATCCCTTATAACAAATGAAAACAATATTTTCGTTGGATTAGATGGATATGGAGTTTATGTTTCTACTAACAATGGAAATAATTGGAATCAGACATCTTTAAATAATAAAATAGTATACTCTATTGCAATAAGGGGAATTAATATTTTTGCTGGAACAGATTATGGGATTTATCGTTCTACAAATAATGGTGCTAATTGGAATCAGACTACTTTAAATAGCCTGTCTATCTATTCACTTAATGTAAACGGAAATTATATATTTGCCGGAACAGATTGTGGGGTTTATCGCTCTACAAATAATGGAACTAACTGGAATCAGACTACTTTAAATAATGCTATTGTTTATTCTATTTCTTCAAGTGGAACATGGGTTTGGGCAGGGACAAGCAATGGAGTTTATATTTCTACAAATTATGGAAATAATTGGAATCAAACTGATTTAAGTAATCAATGTATTTATTCGGTTGCTATACTTGAAAACATTGCTCTTGCAGGAACTTATCAAAACGGAGTCTATATTTCTACAAACTATGGGGCTAACTGGAATCAGGGAGGGTTATCACAAAAGACTGTATATTCTCTTTTAATAACAGGAAATATTCCCGGTTCATCAGGTCAAATAATCTTTGCAGGAACAAGTAATGGGGTTTATATTTCTACAAATTATGGACAAACATGGATTGAAAAAAATCAGGGATTTCCTACGGTTCCATCTGTTGCAATCCTATTAATAGCAAATGATTTTATATTTGCAGGAACATATGGGATTTCAGTTTGGAAGCGCTCATTAACAAATATAATCAGAGTTCAAAATATTTCTTCTGTTATACCTGATAGATACGAATTGCTACAGAATTATCCAAATCCGTTTAATTCGCTTACAATAATTAAATTTTCAATACCTCAAACCGAATATGTAAGGATAGCGGTTTATGATGCACTAGGGAAAGAAATAAAAACACTGGTATCAGAGAATTTGATGGCTGGATCCTATCAAACAGAGTGGGATGGGAGTAACTATGCAAGTGGTATGTATTTTTATCGGATAGAAACAGGAAATTTCGTACAAACAAATAAGATGATATTAATTAAGTAATTTTTTCATCTTTTGGGAAGTTTTATTATCCATCTATATTATAAGGTGTTTTACTTTTTTCGTCAATATCAAAATTTCAGATTAAGAATTACAAAGATTACAAAGAACATTATAATAATTAAATTAATTCTAAAAGTGCTATTATTTTATTAATTTAATTAAATTTATTTTAAATTAAGGTTTTTCAAAGTGATTTACGAAAGATTATATTTTTATTTTTTGATAATTTTAACATTTGATATTTTTTTCATTAATTTTATAGTAACTAATGTGTTGTTTTTTTAAGAAATTTTCTTTAAAATAAGATTTTTATAAGAATACATCAATAAATTCTTTCTAGTAAAGTAGTAACAAATTATATGAAGGATATAATTGAGTCAGTAATAAGCGAGGGAATAAAATCAAAAAGAATTAATGACCTTGTAAATTTCTGCCATAAAATTGCTGTTACTACTTTAAAAATTTCAAAATATTCAGGTTTTATTTCTGAAAAATCCGGGTTATCAATTAGTGATTTAGCGTACGATGTAATTGCAGATATTTTTATTGTTGAAAATAACAGATATTTAGTTATAGATAATAATTTTTCTGACCTGATTCGGGAAAAAACTATCAAGAGTGAAGTTATAACTTCAAAAATATATGCGCTTGTAATATCAAGAACCAATCAGAAAATTGTTGAGTTAAGAGAAGAATATGGGGAGTTATATTTTAAGATAAAAAGGGCAGTCTTCTTACACATATCAAGGAATAAAAATTTCAAAAAGTTTCTTTATAAATCTCATTGCTTCATTCATACCTGCAATATCAAGGGGTTAAAGGAAAATTTCTTAGAATTTCCGGAAGAGGAACTATTGGAACATCTTTTTGCCAGAAACACTAAAAAATTCTCTGTTTCATCAACAGTTAATTCTGTTTTCGAAATAATTAATTCACAGAATAAATATGCTAAAGTTCTTAGTGAGGTAAAATTATATTTCGTAATATCAGAGTTTTACAAGAAAAGATATGAAAGCTACCTTTCGGATTTAAAAAATGTACATTATATAGATATAGAGAAAGAAATATGAAAATTATAACAGATGAAATATTACATCTATATATTATTAATTCTTTATTAGTTGATAAAGAATTAAAAGAGGAAATTGAAAAAAGGGTTACTGTTGATCCGGAATTTAAAGAAAGAATTGACTGGGTAAAAAAATTTCACAAAGAATTCAAATCGCAAAGTAAACCCGAGGGGATAATCGCTTTATATCCCATGAAACCTGTTGAATCTTCATTAAGGTATCCAAAACTTGCTGCTGCAAATGTAAAAGAAAAAGAAAATGTGTTTAAATATTTTGCGTCATTTATTTCTGCTGATAATGTTATAATAGTAAGGATTCAGAAAAATGAAGCTACCAATGAATTTAAGATTCATTTAATAACTGAATCTCCTGTTGATTTTTCAAAGGTTAGAATATATCTCGGCGGCTATCAAAGGGAGATAATTCCTGATAGCAGGGGAACTGCTTTAGTTAATGATTTCAATATTGATTTGAATACTAATATACATATAAATTTAGGATCAGAAAATTAAAATTTAATGGCGCCCACCAGATTAATTGAAATTGAAACTCATTTTCAACATTTACTCGACCTTTTAAAATTACCCGCTTCAAACAGCTTTAAACTAAATACAATATTCAATTTTTTAAAAATACTTCTCAACGAGGAAGATATTTCAAAATATAATTCATACTTTTCAGACCTTTCTTATTATATAAATCATTTGATTGAAAGCAAAGATTTTGAAGGTTTATCATTAGATTCATTAAATGAATTTCAGATACTGATTTTAAAATTAAACTCTTTGAATATCTTTCCAAATGAAGAAATATTGATTGATATTCTGGAAGAAGCAAAGAAGGGGGTTTTCAAAAAGTTTGACAGGAGGTTACTTGATAATGCAATACCGGTAGTGTTAATTGAGAAGCCCCTTGATGATCATTCGGGTAAAACTCCGGAAATTGCTATTATCCGAAAGCTAAATTTAATTTCTTCAGGAAGGGAAAGAAAAGATGCTTTCGATAAAATTGAATTTACCAATTATATCGACTTAAAAGAACCTGAAATTATAAACAATCTGCAATCAATTGTTGAATTAGCAAAAAATAAATATCAGTCAATAAGTAATAAAAGTAATTTTTATAACTTCACATTCTTTTTTGATAAAAGAGAATACATATACTCCGGCAATTCTCACGGTTTGGCTGCACTATGTTTAGCATATAATTCAATATTGATAAATGAATTTGAAAAACAATATTATAAATTCTGGAACGACTGTGTTTTTACGGGGGAAATTGATGAAAACGGAGATGTTGTTAAAATAGATGATAAATATTTTTTAATAAAATTAAGGGCAGTGTTTTTCTCTGGTTATGAAAAATTTGTTATACCAGAAGAAAACTATTTTTCAGCAAAAGATGAATTGGAAAAATTAAGTTTAAAATACCCTGACAGAAAATTAAAGTTAATACCTGTTAAAAATTTTCAGGATGTTTTTTCTAATCTTGAAATTGTAGAAAGATTTGACTTAAAGTTTATACAAAAATTAAGAGCGGAATATAAAAGATATAGCACTATAATTAATTCAGTTCTTAGTATCATTTTTATTATTTTGATTATATTTATAACCTTCGATTTCATAGTACCAAGGCTTGACCGAAATCCCACATTCCACAGTTACATAGACAACCATTACAGTATATTTAATGAAAAGGGAATAGAGCTGTGGCATTCAAGAGATTTGCCTTTGTTTAATAAGATACAATATTTCGAAAATGTCACCAACCAGATTAGATGCTTTTTAACAGACGTTAACAATGATGGAAATAATGAATTGATTTATATTTTCAGGGGAGAAACCGACACTTCTGAAAGCAGAACTATCTACTGCTCTAATGAACAAATAAAAGCATTTCCATGTTTACTTCCCCTGAGAAAATTAAATTATCCAAACGACCCAATTCGTAATTATTATTATTATTTAGGGGGCATTTCCTTGCTTGATTGCAATGATGATAATAGAAATGATATACTGTTTTGGGGAGTGAATACTCAGTTTTACCCGGGTATTATCGGAGCAATAGATTTCAATGGAAATTTAATAGCAGAATATTGGAATGAAGGAATGCCCAGAATTATAAAAATCTTTGATATTAATAATGATGGTAAAAAAGAAATATATTGCGGCACTTGCAATAATCGAGATTCTCTGGAATGCGCAGCGTTAATAGTTTTTGACCCGGAGTATATTTCAGGAAGCAGTCCTTATACTGACCCTTTAGGCTCAGGTATTAAGGGAACAGAGAAATATTACATTTTATTTCCGAAAACTATCTTGTTTGACTTATCAGGCAGAGAAAGAAATGATATCCAAAATATACAGCTAAATTCAGATTATTCTATTTCCTGCTGGGCTTTTGAGAATTATACAAATAATAATTGGGAATCTGTGATGTATGAATTTGATAAAGATATGAATATCATTAATATTAATTGTAATGACGAATTTAAGAATAAATATAATAACCTTAAAGAAACAGCTTTTAAACAACTACCTGATTTAACGATTTATTTAAATAACTTAAAATACAAAATCCGCTGGTGGGATGGAGATAAATTTGTAAATCATACCTCTATAAATAAAAATTACTTGAAAGTAAAACCATCAAAATAGTTTTTTCTCATATCACAGAATTTATTACATATACATATCGCTATATTTCATTTCTACATTAAATAAAAATCAAAATTATCAGTTCTGGGCTTTTTTAACTCAGAATAAGAAAATTTCTATTTTACCGCTATAAAAATTTTAAAATAATTAAAACTATTTTCTTCAGTCATCCTAAAATGTACAGTATATATTAATAAATGAAGGAACTAATAAACAGACATATATAAAATTTGATAACTATAAAATTAACTATTTTTTATATATCGTTTTTGAAAAATGTGCACTATATATATAATAGTGAGTAGAACAAAAAGTAAATTCTTTAATTCTGTATGTAAAATATTAATTATTAGAATAAAACTCTAAGGAGTAAATATGTTAGAAAAATAAAAACTAAAAGTAAACATTTTTAAAATTAAACTAAAAGGTAAAAATTATGAAAAAGACAATTACTTTCGCTTTAATTCTATTATTGAATAGCTTTTGTCTTCCACAGTATAAAAACAACCCTAATTTTTCTGGGGGTTTGGGACTTGTCTTTCCTGGAACTCGTTTAGAAAGTTACAAAACAGGAATAAATTTTAATGCAGATTTCCAAATTCCTTTTAGTAAAACTTTAGGTTTAAGAATCGATTTACAATATAGTTCATTACCGCTGGATGCGAAAAATACTGAAGGTGGAAGATTTAACCTATTATCTTTTTGTCCAAATTTAACAGTGGGTACGATATTTATTGAAACTATGAATGGTTCGGCATCATTATATGGGTTTGGAGGGTTTGGTTTCTTTTTTCCATCAACCACTGATTTAAAAACACCTTTGGGTACTATAAGAGGAGAATCAGCTGAATTACGTTTTGGGGCAAATCTAGGAATTCGGGGAATATTTAAATTGAAAAATAATAATTTGGGGTTTTTCGATGAACTCGGAGTGAAAATTTATGATCAAGGCAAAGCAGATGCAGCATCTATTACGTATTTTAATATTGGAGTAAGTTATTTTCTAAAAAAATGATTAGCACTAAAAAGTTTCTTTAAAAAATTTAAAAATACATTATTTTACAGTTATGAAATATTTATGAAAATAACAATTAGAGTCAACTTTCTTATGAATATGTCAGGTATCGTATGTTTATCCTACAGGGAAAACCTTATATATTATTCAGAATTTTGGAAAGAGTATTTAATAATGACGGTTGATGATAATTTGTTTTATAGAGGTTTTGTAATAATAACCAAGACTTTCACCGGTTCGCCTAGGGGCGGAAATATTATTATAGTTTATTATAATACGAAAATTGTTTCCTTGGTTTTAACTAAAAATTAAATATTTCAAAATGAAAAGTATAATAATAATATTTACATTTCTAATTACAAACTGTGTATTTTCGCAAGTTGATAGTAATATACTAGGTTTGAACTGCGAAGATGCTTTTAATAATAAGAATTATTCCGAAGCAATTAACTGTTATAGGGATTTTCTGAAAGTAAATCCTGATAATGATTCAATTATTAATAAACTTGCACTGTGTTATCAGAATACGGGGGACTATATTACTGCAAAAGATTATTTATTAAAAGCAATTGAGATAAATAAAGGTGAAATTGCTTATATGAACAATCTAGGGCTCAATTATAACTATCTGAAAAATTATGATAGTGCCATAATATGTTTCAACAAATGTTTGGATATGGACCCAAATTACCTTAGCGCTCTGTTTAATAGAGCTTTAACTTTTCAAAAAATCGGGATTTATGATAGCTCCTACAGTGATGCTTGCAGGTGCCTTGATATTAATAAAGAAAAAGTTTTTGAATGGCTTGAAGAATCGGTACAAAACAAAAATAATGATACATCATATAATAATATTGCATTTTTTTATTTTGCAGCTGAAGATTATAAAAAAGCTATTGAAAACTTTAATAAGGTAATAGAAATCAATCCTTCATTTTTTATTGCATATTTAAACAGAGGATATACATACGGTTTTCTTTCCGATTACAGAAAAGCAATTAAAGATTTTGATAAAGCAGAAATATTAGATCCTCAAAATCCGTTCGTTTATCTCGGCAGAGGAGCTGCATATCACTATTTAATGGAAGAAGAAAATGCAATTAAAGACTACAATAAAGCGGTTCAACTAGCACCAAGAAAAGGATACATAGCAAGGGGGTTTTATTTTCTTATTATAGAAGAATATGATAAAGCGATTGAAGATTTTGAAAAGGTTATTGAATTATTTCCCAACGAGGCGTTGGGTTATGCGGGAAGGGGGAGGGCATATGAACTTCTTGAAGATTATGAAAATGCATTGGAGGATTATAAAAAGGCTGTAAAACTAAACCCTGGTTTAAAAGGGGAATTAGGGGAGAATATAGAATATTTAAAAAAACTTTTAAAATAAAAGGAGTCATATATGAAAAAACTAATTTTTATTTTAATTTTTTTATCGCTTGGACATTATATTTATGCCCAAGAAATCTTAAATACTACTGATGTAAAAATTAAAACACCTCTCAAATCAAATTGGGCTTATGAATATGATGATGACTTATTGAACGAACAAATTATCGGCGATGTTGTATACATCAATACACTCAAATCTATTACTGCAGTATCTGCAACTGATGGAAAAGAGTTATGGAAATATACATTCCCAATAAACAAAGGAATCAACAGTCCTGCTGCAATTAGGGGTAAATATGCTGTATTCACTTCCTATTACTATAATAAGAAAAATGATGTTGGCTCAAGTTTCCTAACTGTAATAGATTTAACTACAGGAAAAGAAAAATGGAGCTTAAAAGCAAACGACAAATTTTATAATGAGTATTTTGAAATTTATGATGAAAATTTGTACGTAATTTGTGGTAATTTATCAGACTGGAGAGAATATGATGATTACTACAAAATAATACCAGAGGAACCAAAAGTTTTAGCATTCAATTTAAACGATGGAAAGATAATTTGGGAGTACCAGTTACCTGATGATGAGTCCTTAATTCTTTCCGTAGAAAAAGATTTTGTTTTTGTAGGTTATGACTGGGATTTCGATGAGAAAAATCCGAAAAATAAACTACTTGCTATATCAGCGAAAACAGGTAAAGAATTATGGACTTATAATCCAAGTGGATTATTAATAAAAGTTATGATAACTGAAGTTAAGATGTATAATGGACTGTTATTTGCTTTTTCGAAGAGTCAGATAGCCTGTGTTGATCCTAAAAGCGGTACTGAAAAATGGAGTAAAAATGTATTTGACAGACCTAATAAATATTTCTTTTTGAAAGATGAAATTTATAGCTCTGGGGAAAACTGGTACGGGTTTAGGTTGAAAGATGGTGAAATAATTTTAACCAAAAAAATAATAAGCCGCTCGTTCTTAAGTGAATTGGGTTCTGCTTTTCTCAGCGTTTTATTAAGTAGGTTCTCTGGATTCATAAAACTAGGTATTGCTATTTTTGGAAGTAATGATGTATTTAAATATACATATATACCTAATAAGTATGTATATGAAGAATTATTTTTAACAAGCTTGGCAAATGATAAGGGGTTGTACGCTATACAGAAAGATGATAATGAAGTAGTTTTAAAATTCCAGAGTAAAAATAGTAAGGATGATAAAATAATAGAATCTAAATTCGGGAAGGAATGTCAGGATTTAAATTTCGCAAATGGTTTTTCAGACAGCCAGGCATTTGTAACTACGAGAAGCAAAGTTGCTGCGGTAAATCTCGCAACGGGAAAAATTGACTGGATAAAAGATTTTGAAGCCGGGAGTATATCAATAGGGTTGAAAATTATAGGAGAAAAAATGTACCTGTTTACAAATAATATGGTATTGCAATTAGAAAGTGAATAATATTATTCGTTAAGATTTACTAGAAAATCAAAATCCGAGCGGAATATATTTTTACAAACTACAAACAGAAGCATATAATTGTACAAAGGTAATGATACTAATAAAGTAATAATGCTCAGTTTTTCTATGCTTTTCTATAAATTATGAATATGCTCTTTATTGCTCCAACAAAAAGAAAAAACTAAATAGTATTTACTACAGATTTTAGTTTTAATTTTTAAAATTCCTAATTTAAAAATATGTTGCGTATTGATTTTTACGTTCATAAAATCTATTGAATGTTTTTTATATAATTGTTATTTTAGTAGTTTAAAAAAATTATTTTTTATATGCCATTAAGACATAAATCAGCGCAAAAAAGGGCTCGTCAAATTAAGAAGAGAACTGAAAGAAATAAGAAATATAAAGCAAAGATACGTGGTGTAATTAAAAAGGTTTATGCTCAAAAAGAAAAATCTTCTGCTGAAAATGAATTCAAAACCGCGGTTTCTACTCTCGATAGGGCTACCACTAAAAATATAATACATAAAAATAAAGCGGCAAGATTAAAATCAAAACTTAGTAAGCATTTAAAAAAGCTGACATAAATTTTTTAATCTTCGCAATAAATTATAGCGTCAATTTCTATTCCAACATTTTTCGGAAGTTTTGAAACTTCGGCAATACTTCTTGCGGGTGGTGATGTAGTCATAAACTTACTGTAAACCTCATTCATTTCTGAAAATTCATTAATGTCGGTAAGATATACATTAATTTTCACAACATTATTAAAGGTTAGTTTATTATCCTCAAGAAATAATTTTAGATTATTAAGAACCGTTTCGGTTTGTTCTTTTATCCCTCCCTCAACAATATTACCATTAATATCGATAGGTATCATTCCGGAGGTAAAAATTAAATTATTTACTTTAATTGCCTGTGAATATGGTCCAATTGGTTTGGGAATTTTATTACTTTGTAGTACTTTTCTCATAAAATAATTACTTTTATTTTTAATACTCTTTACTATTTTGACATTTATCAATGATTCTTTCAATATCGTCGTTGTTGTAATAGTCTATTATGATTTCACCTGAAGTTTCTGTTTTGGGTTTTATCTTTACTTTTGTTCCGAAGTAATGCATTAATTGTTCTTCAAGTTGTTTTAGTTTACTGTTTTTTTCCAGGAGTTCTAATTCTAATGATGTCCTTTTGTTTTGTCTTTTCTTCTTCTTTGGCTGCCTTATAAATTCTTTTGTGTAGTTATATAACTCTTCTACTGTTAAAGATTCATTAACCGTTTTTTTCCAATATTCGATTTGTTTTTCCGTCTCATCTATCCGGAGTATCAGTCTCGCGTGTGCTTCTGTAATTTCACCTTTGCGCAGAGATTCTTTTATCTCTACGGGAAGTTTTTGAAGTCTTAAATAATTAGCAACGGTACTTCTATCTTTTGAAACCCGTTTTGCAATTTCTTCCTGCGTTAAATTAAATTCGCTAATTAATTTCTGATATGCATCAGATAATTCCATTGGGTTTAAATTTTCCCTCTGCAGGTTTTCTGTAAGAGCAAGTTCGAGCAATTCTTCAGGGTTTTCTGAAATATCTTCTTTAACATACGCCGGGATTTTTTCTAATCCTAATTTTAATGCGGCTCTAACCCTTCTTTCACCTGCGATTAAATAATACTTAATACTTTGCGTCTTACTTTCTCCGCTAACTTCCTTCTGAGGTTTTACAAGAATTGGTTGTAAAACACCATTGATTCTTATCGATTCTATTAATTCCTGAAGTTTTTCGTCATTAAAATCTTTACGGGGTTGTGATTTACTATAAATTAGTTTGTCTAATTCCAGATAAATTATATTTTCTTTTTTTTCTTCTGTTGAATCCGTTTTTATATCCTTTTCTTCTGAAAGTAAATCAGATGTTTTATCACCAAAAATTGCAGATAAACCTTTTCCTAATACAGGTTTTTTTTCAGTCATTTTAGTTTTTGTTTTATATTACTTAAAATTGTTGCTGTTAATCCTTCTAAAGTGCAATCTTTAAATTGGGTTTCGGGTAAGAAATTCCTTTGCTAATTCAATATAATTTTGTGCACCTGTTGAAGTCGGGTCATAAATCAGAACCGGTTTTCCAAAGCTCGGTGCTTCGCCAATCTTTACATTCCTTGCAATTTTTACATTAAAAACTTTATTACCAAAATATTTTCTCAGTTCTATTTCAACCTGATTTGCTAATCTTAACCTTGAGTCAAACATTGTTAATAAGTATCCTTCAATATTTAAGGAAGGGTTAAAAGTATTTTTTACTAACTTCAAAGTATTTAATAATTGTGATAATCCTTCAAGTGCATAATACTCGCTTTGCACAGGTATTAATACGGTATCGGCTGCCGTTAATGCATTTAATGTGATTAATCCCAGAGACGGAGGACAATCTATAAATATAAAATCATAGTTTGATAATGAAAATTTATTTTCTGAAATATATTCTTCAAGTTTTAGCTTTAATCTTGCTTCCCTTTGGGGTAAATCTTTCAACTCAAGTTCTGCTGCAACAAAGTTTATATGGGAGGTTATTATATCAAGGTTTTCAACAATTGTATTTTTAATTGCTTCCGATAATTTCTTTTCCAAAACTGTTACTTCATATATTGTGTTACCATCGTTTTTTGCTTCAATTCCCATTCCCGTAGTTGCATTAGCCTGAGGGTCAGAGTCAATTAGAAGAACTTTCTTCCCTGCAAGTGCTATAGCTGTTGAAAGATTAACGGCAGTTGTGGTTTTTCCCACTCCGCCTTTTTGGTTTGCAATTGCTATAATCTTTGTCAATTTCTTTGTTTTATTTTTTATTTCTATAAATCACAGACCTTAAAGCTCAATTTGTTCCCCGGGTTTTAAAATTTTACATTTCTTACCAATTGACTCTATCTTTCTGCAAAATTCTTTTTCATCAGATTTAATAAGGTCAAAAGTATTATAATGAATAGGAATAACAGTTTCTGCACCTATATACTCAGCTGCTTTAACTGCATCGTCTACTCCCATTGTGTAATTATCTCCAATTGGTAAAAATGCTACATCTACTTTATTTGTTTCTCCTATTGTTTTCATATCCTCAAAAAGAGAAGTATCACCAGCATGATAAATTGTTTTCCCTTCTATATAAAGCAAAATACCTGCGGGGTCACCTGCATATCCTCCCTCAATTGTTGAAGAAGAATGATATGCCGGGGTAAGTTTCACGCGACCAAAAGGAAAATTATATCCACCTCCAATATTTAACTCGTGGGTTTTTAAGCCTCTCTTGGAAGCAAACACTGCAAGTTCATATATTGCCAATACTGTAGCATTAAATTTCTGAGCAAGAAAGTCTGTATCTCCATAATGGTCGCCGTGTCCATGGGTAAGAATAATGTAATCACATTTTTTTATGTCATCCTTTGAAATATCACAAACCGGATTACCGGTAATAAAGGGGTCTATAAGGATACTATAGTCCTTTGAGAATACTTCTAAAAATGAATGTCCGTGATATATTATTTTCATAATTAATTAATTTTAATTTTTAAATGATTTTAAATCTAAATTATTTGCATTTATTATTCAATTAATAAATTGCTCACCTGAAAATATTTAATTGCTTTAAAGCGAGATTTTCCAGTTTTTTATTTTTTCGTATGTTTTATAATCTGTTAAATCATAATGTATAGGCGTAACTGAAACATAATTTTTATCAACTGCATATACATCAAATTCGAGGGTTTTGTCAGTTTTCACCATATAACCTGTTAACCAATAGTACTCTCGGTTATTGGGGTCAATTCTTTTTTCATATAAATCATTCCAGAATGACTTACCTTGTTTTGTAATTACTATTCCCCGTATTTTGCTTCGTGGTACAGGTGGAATGTTTACGTTTAGCAACGTTCCCGGGGGTAATCCTCTCTTCAATACAGCTTTTGCAATTTTAACTGTTATAGCCGCTGCTACGTCAAATTTTTTATAGACATAACTTGCTAATGATACTGCAATAGAAGGTATTCCTAAAATTGTACCTTCTGCAGCAGCGGAAACAGTTCCTGAATATATTATATTTATTGCAGTGTTTGCGCCCTGGTTTATACCTGAAATAAGTAAATCAATTTTTTTCCCTTTTAACAGGTTATGTACTGCTAACTTTACAGAATCTGCTGGCGTTCCTTCTACTGCATAGCCGAAAAATTTTTTTCCGTAATATATCTCACTCATCCTTATAGGGTTAGACATTGTAATTGAGTGTCCTACTGCGCTTTGTTGTGTATGGGGGGCGGCGACAATAACGTTTGCAAATTTTCTTACTTCCGTAGCAAGTTTTATGATTCCTTTAGATTCTATTCCGTCGTCATTAGAAATAAGTATTGTAGGTTTCATTATGTGTGTTGATTATTTTTCTCTTTGTTATCTTTATTTTCAGAAAGTAAAGTCTTCTGCATTTCAAGAATTAATTTATCTAAATTTTCTCCCTTCACTGCTGAGATACAAATTACTTCCGGGTATATGGTTTGAAGTTTTTTCTTTTGTGTGTTATTCAATATATCTATTTTGGTTATACAGATTAATTTTGGCTTTTTAAATAATTTTGTAAAGGTATTTTCTGAATATGCTATTAGCTCCTTCTCAAGTACTTTGTAATGTTTTTCCAGAATACTTTTATCGTCAGATATTTTTCCCTTTTCTGTCACCAATAGTGAAACATCAAAAAGGAAAACAAGTACTTTTGTTCTTTCAATGTGTTTTAAAAATTTCACTCCCAAGCCTTTTCCCTGAGATGCACCTTCAATAATACCGGGAATGTCCGCTACAACAAAACTAAATCCTGTGGTATCGTAATCCGGAGATTTAACAATTCCCAAATTAGGTGATAAAGTAGTAAAAGGATAATCTGCAATTTTTGGCTTTGCAGATGATATCCTTGAAATTAATGTTGATTTACCAGCGTTTGGAAATCCAACAAGTCCAATGTCTGCAATAAGTTTTAATTCGACTTCTACAATCATTCTTTTTCCTAGCTCACCTTTTTCAGCATATCGTGGCGTTCTGTTCGTGGAAGATTTAAAGTGTGTATTTCCTCTTCCTCCTCTTCCACCTTTAAGAATTACTATTTCTTCTCCATCTTTCAATAACTCTGCAATAATTTCACCTGTTTCATAATTCTTTATCACACTACCACAGGGTACTTTGATTATGCAATTCTTTCCGTTCTTACCATTTTTATTTCCTCCCTGTCCATGTTTTCCTCTGCCTGCTTTATATTTTTTCTGGTAGTTCAAATCGATTAATGTAGATAATGATGATGTTGCTTTAAATATTACATCGCCTCCTTTTCCGCCGTCGCCACCGTTTGGTCCTCCTTTAGGTACATATTTTTCCCTTCTAAAACTGATACATCCATTACCGCCTGAACCGGATTCTATTTCTATTCTTGCAATATCGATTATTTTCATTTACGGAATTTCTATAGAAATTTTCAAATTAGTAAGGGTAGTTTCCTTATGATTCAGTAAAATAGTTATTAAGTTTATCTACAAAATTTACAACATCTTCATCATAGAGTTTTACATCATTGTTTTCAAATAATGTTTTAAGTTTCTCGGTTGCTTCGTCCCAGTTTTTGCAATTTTTTAATAACTCAAAAAACTCATATAACAATAGTTTATTATTTTTAAATATTTTCTTTTGCACTTTTTCTATTTCAGTCTTAGTAAATATATCTGTAATTTCCCTTTTTTCTAAACCACTTTGCGCTTTATCTTTTTGTTCGGTTTTAATGGTAGTTTTTTTCTTCTTTTCTTCAAAAGCGTCTTCCAATAAAAATAAATAGTCGTTATTTATATCCGGAGTTATATACTTCATCTCTGCTTCTTCAACTTTAACCTGTCCTGTTATAACTTTTATGATATCTTTCAGTTGAATTTCTTTTGAGTCATAAAGGCTTTCTTTTTCGGATATATCCTCATATAAGTAATTACAAAATTGCATAAATCTATCAAGAACGCCGTAAAATGTTTTATCCTCCAGAAAAATTCTAATAAAACCAAATGGAATTGTATCATTAAGTTTCGGTTGTGATATATCATCATACTTTATTCTGAAGAGTTGCAGAAAAAAGTTTTTTACTTTAATTGAAGAAGGATTCGTTAGTAATTTATCGTGAATAATTGTATCTGTTTCTTCTAAAAGGTTCTTAACTCTGCTTTTAGTAATAATTATATTATCCTGTACTGGTCTGTCTTTTATATAATTTAATATGGTATCAAGATAATATCTATAAAATTGAAAAATAGATAATTTATTTCTTACACTATCTACCGGGGCTGATTCCATCTTACCAAAAATGTAATTTATCAATGTCCATTTTGGTCTGATTGTATAATTGAACTGCAATTTTACAGATTTATCAATAATTCTATTAAGTATATCCGTGTTAATAATTGAGTTCAAATTCAAAACCAAACCCGACGCTGTGTCTGAGAGTGTGCCAATTTCGGGTGTTGTTATATTATCATCTCTATTTATTATTTCAACTTTTATAAATTGTTTTGTAAACTCAGATACATTACTTAATAATACATCGTTTATAGTAAATTGTTTTTTGCTTTTTATATTAACAAGAGATTTAGAAATTTCTGATTTTATTTTCTTTTCTATTATATTAGTAAACACTTAAGTAATTGCTTTTTTTAAAATTTTCGAATTAGTATTAATAAAGATAATTTTTTATCAATTTAGTTTAAATGTAATTACTAATACTTCTTAAAATTATTAACTATAATATAAAAGTTGGTTTCTATTATTACTTTAATAAAATCAATTATATTGCTAATTTGTAACTAACTTTTTAACATAAAATAAAACAGCGTATGAAATACTTTAAAAATTTTTTTGTAAGTGTACTTTTAATAACAATTTTAATAACAGTATATATGAACAATTCTTTTTCACAAGAAAAGGAAATACCTGATTACTCTCTTACTGAAAGAAAAGATATCCCCGTAGAATACACATGGAAAATTGAGGATTTGTTTCCTTCAATAGAAGACTGGAAAAAAGAAAAGGAAGAAGTTGCTTTGCTTATGTCAAAATTGGACGAAGCAAAAGTCAATTGGACTTCTTCTTCAAAAAATATGCTGTCTCTTCTGAACTTATTAAATGAAATAGATTTGCGTGCTTCTATTCTTTATGAATATGCAAGTCATCAAAGTAATACAGATATTAACAATACCCTGTTTCAGGCAATGAAAGGAGAGCTCCAATCGTTATTTGTACAATTTAATTCTAAACTCTCATTCTTCAACACTGATGTAATTAATCTTGGTTCAGAAAAATTTAATGAATATATTAAAGAAGAGCCAGGATTAGAGCAATATAGGTTTAAAATTGAAGATATAATTAGAGGAAAAGAACATGTTCTTCCTGATGATCAGCAAAAAATTGTTTCTTTAACAGGACTTTTTAGCGGAACACCATCAAAGGTTGCTAATATGTTAAATGATTCCGAATTACCTAATGTTGAAGTCGTATTAAGTAATGGCGAAAAAGTAATTTTAAACTATGCTAATTATGTTAAATATCGTTCTTCAAAGATTTCAACCGATAGAAGTATAGTAATGAGAGAGTTTTGGAAAAATCAAAAGAAGTTTCAAAATACTTTTGCTTTACTTCAGGATGGGGCTGTGAAACAGCATTATTTCAATGCTATGGTTCATAATTTTAACACCTGTTTGGAAGCAAAATTGTTTGATGATAATATCCCTGTTAGTGTCTATGAACAACTAATAGAATCTGTTAACTCAAATTTAAATACGCTACATAGATATTTAACTTTGAAAAAACAATTACTTAAGATTGATACATTCAAATATGAAGATATTTATGCTTCCGCTGTACCAGCCGTTGAAAAATTATATACATATGAAGAAGCCCAGGAAATAATAATCAATTCTATGAAACCTCTTGGTGATGAATATAACAACATATTAAAACAAGCATTTAATTCAAGATGGATAGATGTATATCCTAATAAGGGCAAGCAATCGGGTGCATACTCAAGCGGAGTATATGGAATTCACCCATTTATAAAAATGAATTATAATGGTAAATATGACGCAGTTTCAACCTTGACCCATGAGCTTGGCCACGCATTACATAGTTACTTATCTGATAATAATCAACCATATGCATTATCACAATATCCAATTTTTCTTGCTGAAATTGCCTCTACCTTTAACGAAAATATGTTAATGGAATACTTAATCAAAAATGAAAAAGATGATCTTTTTAAGCTTTATGTGTTAGATAGTTATATTGATCAGGTGCGAGGTACTTTATTCAGGCAAACCCTGTTTGCAGAATTTGAATTAGAAATGCATAAAAGGGTAGAATCTGGTAAATCTCTCACTTCTGATTGGCTTAACCAGAAATATTTAGAGCTTACAAGAAAATACTGTGGACACGAAAATAATATATGTATAGTTGATGATTATATACAAGTAGAATGGAGCCGAATTCCTCATTTTTATTACAATTTTTATGTTTATCAATATAGTACAGGCATAATAGCTTCAATGGCATTAAGTAATTATGTTTTAAATCAGGAACTTAACCGTGAAAATAATTCTGTAGAACGCTATTTAAATTTATTAAAATCAGGTGGTAGTAATTATCCGATTGAATTATTAAAAGCTGCCGGGGTTGATATGTCTGATAAAACGACTTATGTATCAGCATTTAATCGCTTAAATTATTTATTAGATGAAATGGAAGCTATTGCCAAGAAGTTAAATTTGATAAAATAAATAGATACTTTAAATTTTATTAATTAAGTAAATTTTTAGAGAATGTTTCTTAAGAAACATTCTCTATTATTATAAAAGATGGAATTTGATATTGTAATTGTCGGGTGTGGCCATGCAGGGCTTGAGGCTGCGGTTGCCGCCTCAAAGATAGGGTGTAGTGTTTGTATTGTTACAATGGATATAAATGCTATTTGTAGAATGAGTTGTAATCCCGCAATTGGGGGAACGGCAAAGGGACACTTAGTAAAAGAAATTGATGCGCTCGGTGGTGCAATGGGTATTTTAGCCGATAAAACAGGAATACAATTTAAGATGTTAAACAAATCGAAAGGTCCTGCCGTCTGGTCCCCACGGTGTCAGTCAGATAAGGAACAGTATGTTCTCGCTGCTATTAATTATCTAAAAGGTTTTGATAACATAAATATAATACAGGATACGGTAATAAAATTGCTGGTTGAAGATATCACTAAAAAGGATGCCAGTAAATTAATATCTTTTAACGATGAAAATAATAAAAACGGAAATTTTTTAAAGTATAAGGTAGTAGGTGTTTCAACACAAAATAATTTGATTATAAAATGCAAAGCTGTAATTATCTCTTCGGGTACTTTTCTGAATGCAATTATGTATGTTGGCACGAAGTCTTATGTTGGTGGCAGGTATGGAGAACCTTCGGCACAAGGTTTAACAGAAAATCTGGTACAATTAGGTTTTGTTTCAAGTAGATTAAAAACAGGAACACCCCCAAGATTAGATATCAATTCTATTGATTATTCAAAACTTGAGATACAATATGGGGACAATCCCCCTATGACATTTTCAATTTATACTGACAAAAACAAATTTCCTTACTTAAAACAAGTAAATTGCTATCTTACTTATACTAACGATAAAACACATAAAGAATTAAGAAAAGGTTTTAAAGATTCTCCTTTATTCACAGGTAGAATCAAAGGGGTTGGACCTCGTTATTGCCCATCAATTGAAGACAAAATCTCACGGTTTTCTGACAAACCAAGACATCAAATATTCCTGGAACCAGAAATTCTGGATGGGAAAACAATTTATATGAACGGCTTTTCAACTTCTCTTCCAGAAGAGGTTCAATATAACGCATTAAAAACAATTCCGGGTTTAGAAAATGCAATTATGTTAAGACCCGGATATGCTGTTGAGTATGATTTTTTTCCTACACATCAGATTTTCCTGACTCTTGAAACGAAACTATGTTCTGGTTTATACTTTGCCGGGCAGGTTAACGGAACTTCCGGATATGAAGAAGCAGCAGCACAAGGTATTATAGCAGGTATTAATGCTGCACTAAAAATTAAAAATCGTCCACAAGTTGTAATTCGTCGCAATCAAGCATATATTGGGGTTTTAATAGATGATTTAATTAACAAATGTCCTGTTGAACCTTACAGAATGTTCACATCTTCAGCCGAATACAGGTTATTATTACGACAGGATAACGCTGATATAAGACTGCTTCCTCTTGGGTATGAATTAGGACTGGTCGAATATTCAACATATAAAAATTTAATTCATAAAAAACACTTAATCGAAAACTCCATTACTTTTTTCAAAACGCATACTATAAAGCCGGAAATTATTAATAATTTTCTGAAACCTTTGAATTCTTCTATAATTTCACAAAATGAATTTCTTTCTAATATTGTAAAAAGAACTGAAGTTAAAACTAAAGATTTACTGAACTACCTTTTAAAATATTCTGACACTTTATACAGTTCAGAGGAAAATAATTTTTTGTTATCCATTTATGATAATGAGGAGGTAATCAATCAAATAGATATAGAATTAAAATACGAAGGTTATATAAACAGACAACAAGAACAGGTTGATTCTTTCATTAGAAATGAAAATATATCTATTCCTGAAAATTTTCCTTATGATAAAATAAAATCCCTTTCTCTTGAAGCAAAAGATAAATTAAAGAGAATCAAGCCCCGGTCAATAGGCCAGGCATCAAGAATTGCTGGGGTTAATCCATCAGATATTGCTGCTATATTAATATATATGAGGGGATGAGATTATTTTTTCTCAGCATAGTTTAACATATCTTCCGCTGCTTTTAAAGAAGCGTCTGTTATTTTTTCGCTACTAATAAGTTTTGCAATCTCTTTTATTTTTTCTTCTCTGTTTAATCTCTCAATAACTGTAATTGTTTCTTTACTGTTTTTTGTTTCTTTAATTTGTTTTGACACTCTCAAATTGTTTTCTCCAAATACTGCTATTTGTGGTAAGTGAGTAATTGAAATAATCTGATGACTCTTTGATAACTCTTTTAATATGTAACCAACTTTATCCGCTATTCTTCCACTAACTCCAGAATCAATTTCATCAAACACAAGAATTGGCACTTTATCTTTATCTGAAAGTACTGCTTTAATAGATAACATTATTCTTGAAATTTCTCCTCCGGAAGCAACTTTTTTTAAGGGAAAATAAAATTCTTCTTCTTTATTGTTTTGATCTAAATTATTGTTTTTACTGATTTTATGGTCTTTCTTTTCTACCACATTTGTATTAATATAAAACTCTACTTCATCTATTCCTAAATTACTAATTGTTGTTTCTATTTTATTATTATTACCATTAAATTCTATATCAAAATATTTATCGTTACTTTTTTTGTTATACCAAAATTTTATTAAAAATTCTGCATTCTCAAGTCCTACATCATTAAAATATTTTTTTATCTTTTCTTCCATCTTTTTTGCGATACGCTTTCTCACATTAGAAATTTCTATTGCAATATTTTTCAGTTTTTCTTTTATTAAATTACTTTCTTTTTCTTTTTTCTCAATTTCAAAATCATAGTTCTCTGCAAAGTTAAGATCTTTTTTTAATTGTTCTGATTTTTCTATAAGTTCATTTATTGTCATTCTATATTTTTTCTTCAAAAATGAAATCTGTCCTAATCTTTCTCTTATTTCCTCAATTCTTGCATTATTAAAATCAATATTTGTTATATAATTACTTAGTGAATTATTTAGTTCTTTTAAAATAGTATATACTGTTTCTAAATCTTTTAATATATCACTAAATTGAATATCATACTGAATTAATTTTCTTATTTCTTTAATGATAAAATGAATATTTCCTATTATGTTTATTCTTTCTCCCGATAATAATTCTAAACAATTACTTACAGAATGTGTTATTTCTTCAACGTTTTCTAACTTACTTAATTCTTTTTCTAATATTTCATCTTCTTTTTCCTGAGGATTAATATTGTTTATTTCTCTTAACTGAAATTCTAAAAATTCTTTTCTACTGATAAATTCATTTTTTCTGTTTATTAAATCCTTTAGTTCTTCTATAATATTTTTATATTCTAAATAGTACTTTTCATATTCTTCATATAAAGAATTAAAATTTTTGTCTTCTCTTTTGACATATTCATCAAGTTGCAGAATATGAGTATTTTTATCTAATAATAGTTGATGCTCGTTTTGTGAATGTATATCTATTATTAATTTCCCAAATTTTTTTAAATCATTAATTGATATCGGATAATCATTAATAAAACTTCTGCTAATTCCTTTCTTAAATAACTCTCTTCTTATAATTATAGTATTATATTCTTCTTTATCTTCGTTCAAAGAAGGGATATTTTTACTTCTTAAAAATTTTATAATCTCATTATCTCTAACGAATTTTTTGTTTTTATTTATCATTGCAAAATCAAGAATCCCTTCAACAATAAGTTTGTCATCTTTATCTCTGATAATTGAATAATCTGCTCTTTCTCCTAATATTAAACTTAATGCATCAATTATAATAGATTTTCCCGCCCCTGTTTCTCCGGTTAGAATGTTTAATCCGGGCGTAAATTCAATATTTGCTTCTTTTATTATCAGGTAATTTTTAATATACAGTCTTTCAATCATAATTAAATATTATATAATAAAGAAACAATAATAGTGTTGTTAATAATATTAATAATAATATTTTATAATTGTAAGATATAAAAAAAGCGTATTATTTACATTATTATTTAATGTCAATTCTTCGTTATTAACTTGTACCTAATATTGATAATTATTAAAAATAATAATAATAATTTATAGTTTATGTTAATAAGTATTAAATATTAACAACAAATTAACAATTCTGTGTAAGATTATAGATTTTCTAAAATTTCTTTAATTTCTAAAACCTGGTTATTAATGGAAGAATCCCTTTTAATTAGTTCTTTTATACTATTATATGCGTAGAGAACAGTTGCATGATCTTTTCCCCCAAAGTTTAAACCGATTGTTTCTAAAGTTAAATTTGTAAGATGTTTTGCTAAATACATTGCAACCTGTCTGGCAAAAGCAACTTCCTTTGTTCTTTTTTTGGATAGTATGCTATTTTCAGATATTTTGTAATATTGTGCAACCGTATATATGATATTTTCTATTGATACATTCTTCGTTCTTTTTATGTGTCCAATAACCCTGTTTAATGTTCTTTCTGCAATATCTAAATTAATCTGATTATTATATAAGAATCTGCTTTCAGTTATTATTCCGGAAATACAACTTTCTATTGTTCTTATACTATCAGTTACATTAGTAGCAATAAAATGAATTACTTCCTCGGAAAAAGTAACAGAAAGTTCAGAAAGTTTTCTTTTAATTATTGCAACCCGCATTTCCCAGCTTGGTGGTTGAATGTCTGCAATCATACCACAACGAAAACGGGAAACAAGTCTTTCTTCTATATCTTTTATTTGGTTAATTGGTTTATCGCAGGATAGAATTATATGTTTATTATTGTTGTAAAGAGTGTTAAAAATCTGGTAAATAAAATCCTGTGTTCCTTGTTTACAGGCGAGATTTTGAATATCATCAAGAATTAATATATCCAAAGATTTATAAAATGCATCTAATTTCTTAGTTCCGAAAGAGCCGGAAGAAAAATCACCTCTATCTTTTGCTATGCTTGATGTGAATTGTGTAGTAAAGTCAGGTGTAGTAGTATAATAAACTCTTTTATTTGGGAATCGTTTGAGAACTTCATTCCCGATAGCTTGTATTAAATGTGTTTTACCTATTCCTACACCACCATAAACAAAAAACGGATTATATAGATTACCTGGGTTCTGTGCGATTGCATAAGCAACAGCTGCAGCTAACTCATTACTATCTCCTCTAACAAAATTTTCGAACGTGTATCTTGGATATAAACCATTACAATAAGATTGGATTTTTTGTAAGCTGTCTGTTTCTGAATTTGAAGATATAAAAATATTGCTTGTAGAAATTTCTGTTTTAGTTTGATAATTTGGTAGCTCTATATGATTATCTGCAAGAATTTCCTCTCTTGGTAAAACCTCATAAACTAATTTTCCATTTGTACCAAGAAGCCCGCTCTCAAGAATTTTGGTAATTTGTTTGTTAAACCTTCTTTCTATAATTGCATAATAATCACTGCTTGGAACATATAAAGTAAGAATATTATCAGAAAAACTTTTTGGGATAATTACTGAAAACCATGCCTGAATTTCGCTTTCCTTGGTAGAATGAGATAGTAAATCTAAAAATTTTTCCCATATTAAATTTGCTTCATTTTCGCTATTAATCTGTATATTATCATTTTTAGGATCAATATCATTAACCGGTAAGTTTTTATTTGCTAAATTATTTTGTGTTCCCATTATAAAAACTGTTGTTATTATTAATAACCAATCATATTTATTAACAAAATATAACCAATAGATTTATTTATTTAAAAAAATACTTTAAAAAACACTTAGCGGTTAAATATGTTATATACGATTGTGTATGAAGTTATTAACATATTTAACCGAATATAAACTCAATAAAAACATAAGATTATCTCAAAGAACAAAATAATAATTTACAAGAGATGTTAATAACTTTAAATAGTGAGCAGATAATAATTTGAAAACGCCGAAATTAAGAGAACTTAATAAAATTTATTAACAAAGTATTAACAAAATAAAATCAGAATATTACAAATATAATATTATAAAACTTAATTTTAATGTCAAGTATAATTATTTTTTATAACCTTGTTTTATAATATCCGAAAAAAAAACAAAATATAAAAATAGTTTTCTTATTCATTACAAATTTAATTTATAATTTAATTTTATTATTGTATATTAAATTAAAAGAATACGGAAATATATAGTGATATTTAATGAAAAAAAATTACCTTATATATCTTCTTAACGAATTAGAAAATGATTTACTTTCTTATGCAGATAATCAGAAGTTCAAAGAACTATACAAATTATTAAGTGTTCTTAAAAAAATTTCAGAGAAAGGTTCGTATGACGAATTAATTAAATATACTTATGTACTTTTAAAAACAAAACAATTTGAAGGGCTTGGCTCGTATCTATTATTTGTTATTAAAAAAGCGGAAGAAGAAGTTATTAACTTCGAAAATTTTAATGATAATCTAACACTTGACAAAGGTTACCTGAAGAATTACTTTTTAACTTGCTTTGGAATAGAAACAGAAAATATTCAAGAAGAAGAAAAAGATTTTGTTAAAGAAAACACAGAAACTATATTAAAAAACATTGAAGAAAGTCAGCAAGTATATGAAACATTGGAAAGTGAATTTCTTAATTCAAAGACAGAAAGCATAACCGAAGAAATGAATATTTCAGAAGAATCTGAAAAAAATGATGTACATACCGTAGAAAGTTTACAGGAAGAAACAACAGAAGAGCCAGGCTTAACATTGATTGTACAGAAAGATAAAAATTCAACAGAGGAAATTTATGATTTACCAAAGGAAGAGGATGCAAAGAAAGAAAAAGATAAAAAAAAGAAAGAAGAACAAGAAATATATTCCGAGGACAATTTAATGTCAGATAGAGAAAAACCAAAAACAGAAGACAAAAAAGAAGAAAAAGAAAATAAAACCTTAACGAAAAAGATATATATAGATCATTTTGATGAAGAATTTAAAGATTTTAAAACTGAAACTATGGCAAATGAAATTGTGGAAAAGAAAGAAGATCAAGAAAAAATAGTTGAAAAATACGCTGGGGAAAGCGAGGAATTTAAAAAATACGAAACAGAAATATACCAAAGAAACTTAATTATTTCTGAAGCACTTGGAAAAATTAAAGAAACAATAACAAAAGACGAAATAGTTAAAATACTAAGAGTAAAAGAACATGAAACAACACAAAAGAAAAAAGGTTATAAACAACTAAAGAAAAAAGAAGAAAAAGCAGTAAAACTAACATTTGACGAGGAAGAGAGAGAAAGAGAAATAAGTAATTTATTAAAAAACGTTGAACCACTAATGAAGAGTATAATTTCTGAATGTGATTACATGGTAAGTTATTCGAGAGAAATGTCATTTGAAATCATTACTAATATATATGCTACCATATCAGCATTAATGAAAAGAGTATTAGAAAAAATTGCGGACAAAGAAAAATGTTTTAATTTATTAACGGAAGAGAATATAAACTTATTCATAAACGGAATAATACTAATCAGAAAACTTGTTGCAAATGAAGATTATAAAAGTTATGAAACCGTTGTTGAAAGGATCGAGGAAATAAGAAATAAACTAATAAAAGAAAAAGAAGAAGAAGAGCGAAAAAGAAGAACAGAAGCCGAGAAGAAAGAACTCGAGAAAAAACTATCTGAGAAATTTCCCGACTTAACACAAAGAAGAAAACTATTAATACTGAAAGAAAAAATTCTTGGTATAGAAGGTGTTTTTAAATCTCTTGATGAGATAGAAGGCGAATATCAAATTTATAATGCGTTAAGAACACTATCAAGAACATTTGTTTATTTTAAGGACGTTGTAAAATTATCTAAAGAATTAAAAATAGATAAGATGGCAAAACTATCTGAATCAAGTTATATATTTATAAAGTTTATACAAAATTACAGAATGGATCCTTTGTCTAAAGATATTAGAGAAATACTGAATTACATAGTTGTAAATATGAAGCTTTTATTTCTTGATAAAAAAACCAAAGATCTTGACCTTTTTATTTCTTATTTAAATAACCCGGAGAAAATTTTTAGCTAAATAAATTAAGTAAATGAGTAAGAGCGACAACACATTTTACCATAAGGAAAACAAATATGCTATTATAATGGCAGGTGGAGTTGGAACCCGTTTGTGGCCAAGGGGAACGGTAAAAACACCAAAACAGTTTTTAGATATTGATAACAGTGGAGAATCATTAATACAGAAAACATATAAAAGGCTTGAACGTATATTTGAAACAACAAAAATTTTTGTTGTTACCAATGTATCGTATAAAAGTATTGTAAAAAAACAAATTCCACAAATACCAGAAGAAAACATAATTCTTGAACCAATTGGAAAAAACACAGCCCCATGCATAGGCTTATCGTGCTTATATATTCAAAATTTTAACCCAAATGCATTGGTTTTAGCAATACCAGCTGATCAACTGACAAGAAATGTAGAAGAATTTGAGAAAGTTGTTAAAACTGGGTTAAATTTTGTGGAGGAACAGAAAGGAATTGTTACCATTGGAATTACGCCGACCAAACCTGAAACTGGTTATGGATATATTCAATATGTTACAGATAGTAAAATTGAAAATAAAGAAACACAAGTTTCTATATACAAAGTGAAAACATTTGCGGAAAAACCAAGCCTTGAAATTGCAAAAGAGTTTATTAAAAGTGGTGATTTTCTTTGGAACGCAGGAATGTTTATATTTAAAGTTAATGTAATGATGGAAGAAATCAGAAAACACTTGCCGGACTTATATAATTTTCTGGACGTATTAAGCAAAAATATTTATTCTAAAGAATTTAGTAGAATACTTGAGCAGACATTCTCACAAATAAAAGGTATTTCAATTGACTATGGGGTCATGGAGAAATCTGATTGTGTATATACAATAAAAGCAAATTTTGATTGGAGCGATGTAGGTTCATGGGATGAAATTTATAATTTGAGTAAGAAAGATGCTCTTAATAATGTAACCCAGGGAATGACAGTTATGATTAACTCTAAAAACTGTTTTGTCCTTAATGAGCAAAGAATTACAGCGGTAGTAGGATGTGAAGATTTAATTATTGTTGATACAGACAATGGATTACTGGTATGTAAGAAGGGAGATTCTCAAAGCGTAAGAGAGGTTGTAGATTTTTTAAGAAGAAAAGGATATGACCAATACTTATAAACTAAAACACATTTATGAAATTAGAACATATTGGAATAGCAGTAAAATCACTTCAGGAATCAATTCCTGTGTTTGAAAAAATATTTAAGGTAAAAGCAACTCAAATTGAATATGTAGAGGAACAAAAAGTTAATGTTGCAAAACTTCACCTTGAAAACATTGACATTGAACTTCTTGAGGGAACAGATGTAGATTCTCCTATAACAAAATTTATTGAAAAAAGAGGAGAGGGAATTCACCACTGTTCTTTTGAAAGTGAAAATATTACAGAAAAACTTAAAGAGTTGAAAAATAACGACATTAAACTTATAAATGAAGAACCCAAAATCGGCTCGGATAATATGTTAATAGCGTTTCTTCATCCAAAATCAACAGCGGGAGTGTTAATAGAATTATCACAAAAAAGAACAAAAGAATAAAAATTCTTCACAGAAGAAAAACACTTTTTATAGAAATTGCTTTCCACAATATCAATGAAACACCTGGAAGATAAAATTAAAAACTTACCTGAAAAACCCGGAATATATCAGTTTAAAAATAAAGAGGGGAGAGTAATATATGTAGGAAAAGCAAAAAACTTAAAAAAAAGAGTAAAACAGTATTTTAGAGAAACTTTTATAAATCAGTTTTACTCAGATAGTAAAACATTGGCAATGCTCTCAAAAGTACAAGACGTTGAGGTTATTAGTACGGATTCAGAAGTAGAAGCTCTACTCTTAGAGCAAAATATGATTAAAATGTTAAAACCAAGATATAATGTTAATTTGAAAGACGATAAAAGCTATCCTTACATAGTTATTACAAACGAACCATTTCCCAGAGTATTTCCAACAAGAAATAAAAAATCAGATGGTTCAAAGTATTTCGGTCCCTATACAGATGTTAAAGTGATGAGGCGCTCATTAAAGATATTAAGAGATATTTTCAAAGTGAGAACCTGTAATTTGAATCTGAATGAATCTGCTATAGAAGAGAAAAAGTTCAAAATTTGTTTGGAATATCACATAAAAAAATGTGATGGTCCGTGCGAAGGTTTTGTGTCTAAGGAAGACTATAATTCAATGATAAAACAAGTTTCACTTTTGCTAAATGGTAAGATTGAATCTGTAATAAAGGAACTTGAGAAAGAAATGGATATTAAATCTAAAGAAATGAAGTTTGAAGATGCAGCGGAGATAAGAGACAAAATTGAAACCCTGAGAATATATATAGAAAGACAAAAGATAATATATGAAACAACTGAAGATATTGATGTATTTGCAGTTGAAAAAGCAGATGATGATGCTTGTGGAGTAGTTTTAAAGATAAGAGATGGTAAAACAATTGGTAGGTCACATTATTACATTTCAAATGTTCTTAATGTTACGGAAAAAGAAATATTAGAAAAATTTATTGTAAAATATTATTCGGAGAACGATTTTATACCTGATAAAATAATTTTACCCAAGATTGTAATAGAAGATAAAATAAAAAATAATATAGCGATACAGGATTTAGAAACAAAAAGCAAAAATAATGAAATAAACAACGACACAGAAATTGAATTTCTGCAAACTATACAAGATTGGCTAAACACGAAAAGAAAATTGAACAATATAGAAGAAAAGCTAAAAATAATAATTCCACAAAAAGATGAAGAACTAAAACTTGTTACAATGGTGAAAGCAAATGCAAAACTTATGCTTGATGAACTGTTGATTATGAAAACCAAAAAATATTTTATTCCGCCCGCTCTTGAATCTTTGAAAAGAGATTTAATGTTGGAAAATATTCCACGGAGAATAGAATGTTTTGATATATCACATATTCAGGGTAGTGATATGGTTGGTTCATTAGTTGTATTTCAGGATGGTAAACCCAGAAAATCTGAATATAGAAAATACAAAATACAGCACACGAAAAAGATAGATGAAAATTTTAATAACAACGAAGGTAATTTGGTCTACAACATACCTGATGATTATGCAGCAATAAGAGAAGTAATTTATAGAAGATTTTCAAAGTTATCGAAAGAAAATTCAGAAAATGTAATACCCGATTTAATTATAATTGACGGAGGAAAAGGGCAACTGAACGCAGCGATAAAAGTATTAAAAGATTTAAATTTATATTCTAAAGATAAAAAACCTTTTGTAATATCTCTTGCAAAAAGATTAGAGGAAGTATATTTCCCTGAAAAAGAAGGACCCTATAATATACAAAAGTCGTCAAGCGGTTTAAAACTACTGCAAAAAATCAGAGATGAAGCACATAGATTTGCGATAACTTTTCATCAGCAGCTTAGAGCAAAAAGAACAATTAAAACTGAACTCCTTGATATAAAAGGAATTGGTAAAATAACAGCGGAAAAACTTTTGCGAAAATTTGATTCAATGGAAGAAATAAAAAAATTAATTATAGAAAATCCCTCCAAAGTAATCGAAATAATCGGGAAAAAACAAACACAAATTTTAGAAAAATATTTTAAAAAGAAATAACTCTGATAAACAGAACTATTTTAATGCCTCAAAAATCTGAACCTGTAAATTTAGATTTCTCCATTCATCAGACGATAATCCGGCTTTTTGGCATAAGGAAGAAATAAATTCTTCAGGCGTATTGAAATGCTCCCAGACCTGGGGAAGATAAACAGCTGTATAAAAAGACTTTCTAATAATTACCCCCTTGTTTTTGATTTTAGAGAAGAGTTCTTCTACTGTTTTATATTTGATTTCTTTGGGTTCTGATAGTACCGTTACCTCATAAGTTAAATATTTTAACTCTTCTTTTGTTACAGGCGGGAACCTTGGATCTCGCACAGCAGCACCTATTGCATTTTCTATTATAGAATTATATAAAGTATTATGTGGTATTATAGTACCGATGCACCCCCTTAAATCTCCATTTTTCCTTATTGTTACAAAACAGGCATGTCTCTTGTTGAGCTTTTCCGGAATGTTATACATATTGTCTGGGAACATTAAAAAATCATCCTCATTAAAATTATATTCACCATCATTTGCCCTACCAGTTAAAACATACTGCTCAACCGCATTGCGAGCAAGGGATTTCATATATTGTTCTTCATCTTTTGTAAAATACATTTTTAAAAATTTTAAAAACGTTAATAAAATACTATTGAAGAATATCCCACAACCCTACTTTTATCACCGGTAATATCTCCACTATTTTTGTAAATTAATAACTCCGGTTTCCACTTTAAAATTTTACATATATTAATTAAAGTCATTACAGCGTAAGGAGAATCTATTTCAAGGTCAGGCACATCATTTTCCTTAAGAGCCAGTATAGTATTTACAGCTTTAGAATCAAGCTCTCTTGCTTTTTCGTAATTATGAAAATGACTAAAGTCTACTGATACAACGATAACAGTACATTGGTCAATGTAATTAATTAGTATGTCTGCAAAATTTTTAGAGTCAACATTTCCCACAAGAAGAGGAACTATTTCAAAGTCTTCTAAACAATATTTTAAAAAAGGAAGCTCTATTTCTATTGAATGTTCATAACTATCAGCCTGTGGAACAAATTCTGCAATTCCTCTGTTAATTAAATCCTTTACATCTTTACTTACCTTTATATTACCCAAAGGAGTTTCCAGGAAATCATAGTCGAGAGCACAAACACCCTTCATATAATAATGGTGTAGAGTTCCCATTATGATTATTTTTCTTGTAGTCTTGGGAATTTGTTTAAAAGAATAAGCTGCAACCTGTCCGGAATACATATATCCCGCGTGAGGTACAATAACCGCTTTCACTGGTTTGTTTAATTGCTTTACTTTTTCAAGGTAGAATTTTATTTCTTCGCTTAACTCAAAAGGATCGTTTTCATACCAACTTCCGGCACAGATCGCTTTTCTAATTTTACTTTTCATAGCAAGAAAAATTAATTTTAATAAATATTAAACGTTACCCAAATATACATTTTTAAGTTGTGTTTTTGCAATATCATAAAATTCTCTTAGTAATTTAATAGGAGTTGGATTAAAATTAAGTTTATAATGTGGAAAGGCTCTTGAAATATGCAGGACTAAATCTTCATTGTATTCCTTTAAAAATTTGCACATTTCTAAGAACTCATTTTTATCATCATTATAATGCTCAATTAAAAGAAAAGTAACCTCCAAATGTTTTTTTTCTTCTATAATTATTCTGATTGTATTTTTAGTAGTTTCGATATCTCCGTTGCAAAGTCTTTTGTAAAAGTTTTGATTAAAAGCTTTTAAATCAATATTGAACGCATCTATATATGGTAATAAATCTCTAAGAGGTTTCTCATTAATTTGACCGTTAGAAACGACCACAGTTTTAATTTCATAATTTCTCATTGGGTCTTTACATAATTTTGCAGTATTATACATATATTCATAATAAACGGTTGGTTCATTATAAGTGAAAGCAATAAACTTAAGACCATAATGAAGACACAAACCAACAACTTCTTCGGGAGATACAAACTTAATTTCTTCTAAAATTTCAGAATTTTCATCCAAATGAAACTGACTTATATCATAATTCTGACAAAATCGGCAGCTTAAATTACACCCAAAAGTACCTATAGAAAAAATTTTTGAGCCAGGATAAAAGTGATATAAAGGTTTTTTTTCAATTGGGTCTATATGAATAGCGACAGGTTTTCCATAAACAAGAGAATAAAGTTTTCCCCCAATATTTTTTCTTACACCACACGTGCCGGTTTTCCCATCAACAATTACACATTCTTTTGGACATAGCAAGCATTTTGTTTTATTTTCATTTGATAATCTGATATAATAGCTTGCTTCTTGCATTTAATTTTAAATTTTTAGTTTGAAATTCTCTTCATATATCTCATTTTCAGTTATCAATTTAGTAATGAATTCATTCGGAATACTTTCAAAATAGTAATTTTCAATATTGAATTTATAAGTAGAAGCAGAAGTTATAATTTCTGAAATGGGTTTCTTATTCTCAGGTCTAATATATTCAACAGATGAAAGTTTTCTGCTATCTGTTATTATATAGAAAGGAATATTATATTTTTTACAACCAAGGGCAATTGCTTTAGTTCCAACTTTATTTATAAAATACTCAGGATAAACGCTATCGCATCCCATTAAAACAAAATCAACCTTAGAAAGATATTTTATTGCTGCAGCATCAATTATATATGTAACCTTAAACCCAAGAGAAGAAATGTAATCTGCCTGAACCCTTCCCTCACATTTGGGACGAGATTCTGTTTGTATAATCTCAACAGAAATAGATTGCTTTCTTATATAGTTAAAAAGATGTCTTACCGTACTACTATTACTATGCAACAAAATTGTTTTATCTATAAAATCTATATTTTTTAAAGCATTCATTGCGATTCTGTCGTTAACACTTACCCAGGTTTTAATATAGCTATCAACTTTTGTTAGAAGAAAATCTTTTAATGTAATCTTAAAATCGATATCAGGATTTTTTGCATCGATTAATTTAGTAAAGTATGAATCGCACGCATTCATTATTTCAAGATTGAAATGACGAAGAAGAGCGAACTGATTATGTGATTCAAGAAGACTTCTAAAATTAAACTTTATAATTTTGAAAAGCTCTTCATTAGTCATTGATTCTAATTCTTTGCAGTTAGAAAGAAATTTTATAAACAGGTTCAAAAAATCGTTTAAAACTTTTTGAGACCCTGAGTACTTATCTTTTTTAATGTGTTTTAATTCTACCTGAAAATCGGTTAAGGTTATTGTCTCCTTCATAGTTTAAGATAATAACTTGATTTACAAAATACAATTATCTTTTTAAAGTAGAATGAAAATTTAATGTGATTATTTAATATAATATAAAACATCTTATATAAAGGAATATTTGAAAAAAAATATTTAATAAAAGAGAGTTTAGCAATTAAACAATTGAAAAAATAATATTATATATCTGAAAATATTTTTAAATTTTATATAATAAAAAAACAAATTTACATTAAAATGGATGTACTTATCTGTTAAAAATTTTCCATTAACCATTAAACCTAACAACAAATAAGGTAGAAATAATTATAGATAAAAATGTATCATAAATTTTTTATTCTTGTATTTTAATAATTAGTTTTGTAGTATATAGAAAATTAAGTTTTTCATAATATACAAATTTGATTTAAATAAAAAAAAATCTAAAAGCGCTATGGGAAAAACTAAACAAAAAAATAAAACATCTCTACCGAGACATAAAAAGGATATTGAATATTTCAAGTTGGGACGGGAGCAGCTTAAAAAGCTTAACACTGAAGGAGCGATTAAATATTACAGTAAAGCAATTAAATTAAACCCTTATTTTATAGAAGCATACCACGAGCGTGCATTTGGATATTTTGTAGAGCAGGAATATATAAAAGCAATGAAAGACCTCAACAAAATAATTGAAATTGATTCTCGAAACACAAATGCATATATGTTTCGTGGGTTTATACATTATATATTTAGAAGATATAATAAAGCAATATCTGATTTTAATATGGCAGAGAAACTTGATCCTAACAACACTAATTTATATTACAGACGTGGGGCTGCTTATTATAAACAGGGAAACTATAAGAAAGCAATAATGGATTATTCAAAATTTATTGAAAGCGATAACCATTCTTCATACGGGTACTTTTTGCGGGGTAATTCATTTTTTGAAGACGGAAAATATGAGGATGCGAAAAAAGATTATAAAAAAATTATCGAACTTGACTCTAAATTCATTGAAGCTTATATCGGTTTAGGAAAAAGTAATATCTGTCTTAAAAATTATAAAGAAGCAGTTGATAATTTTAGAAAAGCAATTCAGGTGGATAGAAACAACTCTAAAGCATATACATTGCGTGGTATTGCATATTTAGAATCTGGTAATTTTAAAAAAGCCTGTGAAAACTGGCAAACGGCTTATTCACTTGGAGATGAAGAGGGACGGGAACTTTTACTTAAATATTGTATGAAAAATTAAAAGCGCCGGAACAGTCGCTTATTATTTATTTAATTTTTAATAAGGATTTGTATCAAACTATTTAAGAATGCATTTATTTGTAATTAATAGAAAAAAAACACCTCCTATATTATTTTATTATATATTTCCTAAATTAACTTTTTGAATAAAACATAAATACATTTTTATAGAAATATTAACTTTAATAAAATTTAATAAAAAACTAATTTTATAAAAATTATTTACATCTATGAAACGAACAATATTATTTTTATTCTTCTTTTTAATAACAGTAAATACTTATTCTCAGGACGTTAATTTTAATGAGTATTTTATTTCTCAAACTTTACGTATTGACTTAATACACGCAGGGAATTTTGAAAGCGAAAATTATTTTTTGGAAAAGCTTATTAAAGAACCATACTGGGGAGGTTCTAAAACGCACTTAATTGATAAGTTTAGATATGGGGAAAATATTGTTGAGGTTTATGATTATGCAACTAACAAACTTATTTATTCAAGAGGTTATGCAACATTATTTCAGGAATGGAAAGCCACAGAAGAAGCAAAAAAAATTTCAAGAAGTTTTTACGAAACTGTTATTATTCCTTATCCTGTGAATAAAATTAGAGTAGTGATTTCAGGAAGAATGAGAAGAGCTGAATTTACTAAAATGTTTGAATTTATTGTTGATCCCCGTGATTATTTTATTCAGCCTTCACAACCCCCTGTTTTTGAAGTTGAGAAAATTCTTTACAATGGTGACCCCGCAGAAAAAGTTGACATTGTAATTTTATGTGATGGATATACAATCAACGAAGTAAAGAAAATGGAAAACGATGCAAACAATATTAAGGAGTATATAATTAACTGTTCTCCGTTCAAAGAATTCAAAAATAATTTCAATATCTGGCTTGTTAAATCAATCTCTGAAGAGTCCGGCACAGATATTCCGGGAGAAAGAATTTATAAAAATACGATATTAAACTCTTCGTTTTATACTTTCAATATAGATAGATATCTGATGACAACGGATATAAAAACAGTAAGAGATCTTGCAGGGTATGTTCCCTACGATCAGATATTTATCATTGTAAATACTGATAAGTATGGAGGTGGCGGGGTTTACAATTATTATGCTTTAACCTCATCTGATAATCCTTATGTAGCCTATGTTACAGTACATGAATTTGGTCATTCCTTTGCTTCGTTGGCAGATGAGTACTATACTTCAGAAGTCGCCACCGAAGATTACTATGACTTGAAAATAGAACCATACGAACCCAATATAACAACATTAGTTGATTTTAAAAGTAAGTGGGCTGATCTTGTAGAAGAAGAAGTTCCTATTCCAACTCCATCGGAGGAAAAATACAAAGGTAAAGTTGGAGCTTTTGAGGGAGGGGGATACGTTGCAAAAGGAGTATTTAGGCCTATGATGGATTGTACAATGAAATCTATAAAGTACAATAATTTTTGCAAAGTTTGCTCTAACGCTATTATAGAAATGATAAAATTTTATTCAAAATAAATTAACTTATGAATATCTTTAATTTATAATTGAAAAAGATTTATATATTTATTATATTAATAAAATAGTTCTTTATATTAACGAATATAGTCAATGGACAGGTAGCTCAGTTGGTAGAGCAATGGACTGAAAATCCATGTGTCGGCGGTTCGATTCCGCCCCTGTCCACTTTGTTTTTATATAGGTAACAACTAAAAAAAATTGTTATAGAGAACTGTATTCGGAATAACTATTCTACTCTTAATATCTTAATGTCTTTATAAATTATGTTTATATAAGATACTAACTGAAATTATTTTAACCCAAAATTATAAATGCCCCCTTTAAAAACGTTGCCCCAAATATTATCCTTATTTTGTTTGTTTTAATATTCTGGATTGAAACATGTGATATGTATATTTTTAAATTTTAGTAAAAATTAATTAACTTAGCAAATAAAAGTTTATTTTAGAAAGGTTAATCTTATCAGTGTAAGAAAAACTGCTTAATAATAAAATAAGAAAGCGCTCCACACAATCCGGAGAATGGTATTGTCAATACCCACGCCCAAATAATTTTACCCGCCAGCCCCCATCTAACAGCAGTTAATCTTTTAACCATACCAACCCCCATTATAGCACCTGCAATTGTATGTGTGGTACTTACAGGAATACCTGAAATTGCTGTACCACCAAGAACAAGAGCACCCGCAGTTTCCGCGCAGAACCCTCCAACAGGCTTTAAATGAGTTAATCTCATTCCCATAGTTTTAATTACGCGCCAGCCTCCTGCTAATGTACCAAGCCCTATTGCAGTATGTGAAATTATAACAACCCAAAACGGAACATAAAATTCTTCCCCCAAAAACCCACTTGTATAAAGTAAAATGGAAATTATTCCCATTGTTTTTTGAGCATCGTTTGTTCCATGTCCAAGACTAAATGCTGCTGAAGAAAGAAGTTGTCCGTATCTGAATATTTTATCTACTTTACTTCCCCTTGAGTTTTTAAATAACCACATAACAACAATCATAAATAATGTTCCAAGAACCAATCCAATTATAGGAGAAAGAAAAATAAATATAACAACTTTTGTAATTCCAGCTGGAATTAAAGATTCGAAACCTGCTTTAATTATTGTAGAACCGGCTAACCCCCCAACAAGTGCATGAGAAACACTAATTGGTAATCCCAATCTCGTACAAGAATGTGTCCATACAATAGCTCCTATTAATGCAGAAAGAATAACATATTGATCAACAGCAGAAGGTTCAACAATTCCCTTTCCAATAGTTGTTGCAACTTCAACCCCGAAAAAGAAAGCAGCGGAAAAATTAAAGAACGCAGCCCATGCCACAGCAATTTTAGGTGTTAAAACTCTTGTTGCAACAATCGTTGCAATAGAGTTTGCAGCATCATTCATTCCGTTAAGAAAATCAAAAAGTAAAGCGAGAATTATGATAAATAAAGTTAGCTGAAACATTAAATAAAGTTATCCGTTTTTAATTAAAATACCTTCCATAACAGTAGCAACTCGTTGACATCTATCAACGGCTTTTTCAGTAATTTCGAGAATTTCTTTTTCTTTTATTAATTCTATGACATCCTTTTGTTTTTCAAACAAGAGGGTTAAAGCATCTTTAAACACTGAATCACCCTCTGTTTCTAAATTCTTAATTGCTATAATTTTTGTTAATGTTTGTTCCCCTTTTTCTAATGATTTAACTATTTCTACTATAAGTCTTGTTTGTGAAAGTAGGATGCCGGAAAGCTGGGGACCAAAAACAGTGCTCTTTTTAAGCTTATAAACACACATTCTTCTTGCTATTGAGTCAATTGAGTCGATTACATCATCAAGAGCATTTGTTAGTTGGTAAATATCTTCTTTATCAAGAGGGGTAACGAATGTTTCATTTAATTTATTTATTATTGAATGAGCAATTTCATCACAATCATTTTCCAGGATATGTATTTTGGAAGCGTTTTCAAGCAATATTTCCTTATCGCTTAATAAATTATGCAGCAACTCTGTTGCTTCATTTATCTTTTCTGCAAGTTGTATTAATAAAATATAAAAACTTTGTTTTTTCGGTAAAGCTTTTTTAAATATACTCATATTAGAAAATTTAACTTACAAACATTGTGATTTCTAAATAAAAAAGAAATGTAGTTTTTAATAATGCTAATAATCGAGATAAACCCTTGGCACTCTGTCGGCAACAGCACAAATAATTTCGTAAGGTATTGTGCCTGCAATCTTAGCGAGCGTGTCAGCCCCCATGTAATTACTATTTTCCATACCCATCAAAAGAACATCATCGCCAATTCTTACATCTGTTTGCACTCCAAGATTTATCATTAACCAGTCCATTGTTATTGCGCCTACAATTGGATAAGTTTTATGATTTATAAATACTTTACCTTTTCCTGAAAATGCTCTCCAATATCCATCCCCATATCCTATTGGAATCGAACCAATAAAAACTTTTCTATCAGTGAAATATTTTCTTCCATATGATATGCTCGTGTTTGCATCAACTCTTTTAATAAACGTGACCTTTGACTTAAGATTCATTATTGGTTTTATGTTTATTTTATGTTTTGTCTCATCAGAAGGGAAATATCCATAAAGTATTAAGCCGGGTCTAACCATATCAAAATATGAATCCTTTATATTAAGTATAGCCCCACTATTTGCGCAATGAACGATCGGAAATTCCATGCCTGCCTTTTTCAAATTATAAAGCAGTTCATTAAATTTATTCAACTGCAGACGAGCAAAAGATTTATCTCTGCTTTCTGAAGTTGCAAAGTGAGTAAATATTCCCTCAATTTCTAAATTTTTGTAATTGAAGATCTGTTCAACGTTTTTAAATGCTCTTTTAACATCGAAACCAATTCTTTTTAATCCAGTATCAATTTTTATATGAACCTTAAATTTTCTATTTAACTTTTTACTATAAAAATCCAAAAACTTTGCAGTACTTAAAGATGCTACAGTTGCAACTAAGTTATATTTTAATAGTTTTGACACATAAGCAGCAGGCTTAAGTTTTGAGTGTATTAAGGTTCCAAATACAAGAATTTTTGCTTTTGGAATATGAGTTCTCAACTTAATTGCTTCATCATAGTTTGCAACCCCTAAATAATCAACTCCTAAGGAAACCAGTTTCTGACTGATTTCTCTCAAACCATGTCCATAAGCATTAGCTTTTACAACAGCACATATTTTAATTTTTTTATTTGGCTTTGCTTTTTGTAAATGTTTTCTAATCTCATTATAATTATCTTCTAACCTTTTCAAAGATATTTCAGCTCTGGTGGGATTCATTTTGATAATTAAAATTTAACAAAAATAACCTATTTATATATAATCTTCTATTTAAATTAGGTATTAAGAAAATATTTTTGTTGGTGAGCAAATAGAGTTATTCTTGCTAAAACACATTATTATTAATGAAACAACTATAATAGAAAATACATATAAATATTAACCTGTTATTTTTATATTTATAAATTAGTAAAATTAAAACCAATTATGAAAATTTTAAAAAACTTGAACAAAAAACATATAATTATATTACTTATTCTGTTTATACTAAACCCGGCATTAATCTATTCTCAGAAAAGTGATATTTGGATTACAACAATTTTAAAGGAAAAGTTTTATGATAAAGAAGGAAATCCTTTAACAGGGAAAGGAGTTGTAATTGGAGATATTGATTCCGGTGTAGATATCTTTCATCCAATGTTTTTCTTTGCCGATGGTGGCGAATATGATTGGGTTGATGTAAATAAAGATAACGTATTTACCCCAGAAGTTGATGGAGTAGATTTTAATAAAAATGGAAAATTGGATACAGAGGAAATTTTGGAAGTACTTGAAATTTGGAATAACACTTATGGATTAATTTCTTCAAAGCAGGGAGTATACGAACCTGACTTTGATTTTCTGTATTTAGATTTGAACGGAAATAAAAAACGAGACTTCGGAGAAGAAAAAGGTTTTACAGAAAATGACCCAACATATGGCGAGCCTCTTTTTATTTCGATGGATGTTAATAAAAACAATAAACTTGATATTTCTGAAAAGATTGTAGCACTAAAGACCTCCAAAATTCGTGCAATAAGGGAAAAAAATGGAACAATAAGGCGAAGAGGAATAGATTTGATAAAAGCTGAACCAGATAGTATTGGGCATGGTACCGGAGTATGTGGAATTTTATGTGGTGGACATTACGGAGTCCAAAAATTACATGGATTTGCTCCTGATGCAGAAATTGTTATGGCAAACATATTTTATGATTATACACCCAGATTTGTTAGAAACTTTCCTGACCTGATTAATTTTATAAAAGAAGAAAAAGTTAATATCCTGCTTTTTGAAGATGGCGAATGGATGTGGGAATTTATGGATGGTTCTACGGAAGAAGAAGAGTTAGTCAACCAAATGGCACGCGAAGGAATTTTTATAGTTGGAGGTGCGGGTAACCTTGCAGATGGAAATATGCATTTGAAAGATACTCTTTCAGCAAATCAAAAAACAACTTACAAGTTTATATCACCAAAAGAATCCGAAGGGAAAAAAGTGGACGGAGCTTTTGTTTCATTTATATGGAAGGGCCCTGAAAATCTTGTATCATTTTGGATTACAACCCCGGAAGGAGAAACATCCAAAGAAATTAAACAAGGAGCAGAATTTTTTTCATTAGGTAACTATAATATTTTTTATTCAAGAGATGTATCATCGAGAAATACTGTAATGTTTAGATTTGGATTTTCCAAACAAGATTCAGGTGCAGTTAATGGTAGTTGGATAATTACAGCTCAAACAGAAAATGATGTTGTTTTAGATGGTTTTATTGTAGATGTTTCTCAGTCCTGGTCGGGTTCAACCCATTGGGTCTCTGATAAAATTACCTCTGAAGGAACCGTTACATTTCCAAGCACTGCTGATAGTATTGTTGCAGTGGGTGCTTATGTTGTTAATATGGAATGGCCCGGATATGGTAAATTGAATAACCTATGTTCATATAGTGGGATTGGATATAATATTTCAGGAAAAATGGGAACTGATATTTGTGCGCCGGGACATACTACTTTTACGGTTGAAAAGGGTAATAAATATGGAATTTTTAGCGGTACGAGTTCTGCCGCTCCCCACGTTGTTGGAACAGCCGCACTTATGCTGCAGTATGAAAGAAGCCTTACCCATACGATAATTAGAAATATTTTGCTATCAACTGCTATTCAGGATAAGTTTACAGGTAATACCCCAAATACAAAATGGGGATATGGCAAGCTTAGCCCGGAAGGAGCATTGAAATTATTAATTAGCTTATACTAAAATATTAATACTTTTATAAAGTTTTATGTCGAAAGCAGTAAAAATAGTAATTACTCCAAATAATAACTATAAACTTGAATATATTACACAATTTTTTTCTCAACATGAAAGTTTATTTGATAAAGAATTTAATCGAAATGAAGTACTCAACATAATTGAAAAAGGAAAATACCAGTTTGTTATACTTGATTATTCGGGGAATGAAAAAGAAGGAGAAAAACTCTTGAAAAATATAAAACTAAAGCAAATAAAAACCCATGTAGTGATTTTTACAAATCCTAATAATAACCATAACATTATCCTTACACAAGATGATTGGATGAATGATAAAACAGGAAAAAGTGAAGAACCATACGAATTATTAAATCTCTTAAATAAATTTATTAAGTATAGAAATAGTGATTTTAATAAAAGCCGGGAAGAATAAGTTATTGGTAAGATAAAATATTATATTAATTATATAAAATATATTAATTATTTTTATTATAAGGAGTTTAACTATGAAACAAAACAATGAAAATAAAGCTAAATTCATAAAAATCTTTTTACTTATTATAATAATCTTTGCTTTTTCTAATATATTATATTCTCAGACTTATATTAACGGAAAATATGCATATAGAATAAATTTACCAAAGACATGGAAAATTTCTTATGAACCATCTCAGGAAAATGCAGATTTAGTAGTTGCAGAAAATGAAAACGGTTCAACTCTGTCAATTATCATATATGATGATAGCTATTATGCTGGTAAAACGATTGAAAATGTAGGAATTAACCACTTTATAAATTTACTGAAAAAATCATTTACTGATGTTACCTTCATACAATCAGAAACAGAAACGATAGATAACAATAAAATTCTATATGCAACATATTATGCAAAAAAAGATGACGACAATATGCAAATAGGTCAATATTATTTTCTAAATGGTACGCTATTATATATTATTCAACTTGAAGCAAAGGTTAATCTTTTTCCATCTTTTGAAGAGACTTCAAAGGGATATGTTTATACTTTTTCTTTAACGGGGTCGAAGACAGGAAAATTTGTTTCAAACACAAAATATAATTTTAGAATTGCATTTCCTGAAGGCTGGACTGTTCAATCTACTTATATTCCGTATAAAGCGATGGATAATACAAATCTTGCTATTATCACCGTTGATGTTTATGATAATGATGAATTTAAAGGCCTTAGCGCAAAAGACCTTGATTTTGAAGAGTTGATTGAAGGAATAAGAGAGAAAAGAAAAGACTTACGGGTTGATTTAAAAATCTATACAACAGTTGATGGTATTCCTGCTGCACATTTAAAATATGATGCCACAGAAGTAAGAGGTGGAAAACAACAAAAAATTACATTTCTTGATTATTATATAATAAGAGATTCATTCTTTTATTTTATTCAGTCTTCTGTTCCCGTTGGAATGTATCTTAATTATAAGGATAGATTTAAAACTGTTATAGAATCATTTCAGTTTACAAAATAAATTTGCAGGTTAAAGATTAAAAAGTAAATATTGTTAAAAAATTCTATTTAATTATTAATCATTTCAAAATATAGGGGTAATTATATATTTATATTTCTAAATATCCAATAACATATTATTACAACAATAAAAATAATAACAACGAATAAAGGTGGATTGAAAGGTGGCAGTTTTTTATTGAAAAGTAAAAATATAATTTCTGATATTAGGTAATAAGAAATTATCGGGATAAATAATACAATTAGCAAATTACTCTTAATAGCTTCAATGATTTGCCCCCTTAACAATAAATGGGTTGCTCTTATTCCACCACAGCCCGGGCATAAATATCCTGTTATTTCTTTAAAATAACAGGGGGGATAATATTTATATTCTGTTGGATTTAATGTGTATAATATAATGATTAAAACAACTGCGGTAAATAATACCGCAGCTGCTTTTAATTTTTGATTTTTAAAAATCAAAATAAAAAATCTTAATTAAATAGATGAAGGTTTTTCAGGATTTACAGAAGGACCAATATATTGTGCACTTCCAAACCCAAGAATTGGGAAGAAAATAATTGAAAGTAATGCTAATCCAATTCCAAAGGCGGCATCTTTTCCAAAGGACTTTGCAAGATCTATACAAACAATTATATTAAACACTATATTTACACAAGGAATAAGGAACAATATAATCCACCAAATTGGCCTGCCGACAATTTCAAGAAGAACAATAGTATTATAGATTGGTATTATAGCCGCCCATCCTGGTTTCCCCGCTTTTACAAAAATTTTCCATAATGAAATAATGTAAAGAGCTATAAATATTAATATCAAAATTATATAAAGAATTAAGAGACCAACAGCAATCCCCGCTGCTTCTCTATCATCATATTCATAATATCGATATCTTGTTTGAAGAATGATGAAGTTTAAAAGTAAAGCTAAAATTTTCATAATAACTCCTTTTTAAAAATTAATAAATAATTTAGGGTTTTATTTTATATAAATTTTCCATTAAAGTAAATGTAATTTTTTTCCCCTTAAAAATAAGCCTCTTGGTTCTTATCAAGATTAAATTATGAATAAATAGTTGGGTTTTCATTAATGAGAAAAAACTTTTAAAATAATATTGTTAAAACATATGCAAATTCTTTCTATGAAAATATTTATTTTCTCTAAAAAAATAGAGAAAGGAAATTATTGAATAAATTCGAATGCATCTTGATTAAGATTTTAACGGAATGTTTTTTTCTTTTTGTGATGATATTTATAATTTCCCTGTCGGAACGGCTGGATTCGAACCAGCGACCTCCTGCTCCCAAAGCAGGCGCGATATCCAGGCTACGCTACGCTCCGGTTTTCAATATAAAAATAACAAAATTTTATTTTTGTTTAAATGAATAAAAACATATATCCAAAGATTAACTATTTAATTTGAATATCATTATTGTAATTTAATTCTTAATTTTTCAGATTATAAATAATTTTGTATAAGTTAATAAGAAAAATATTATTCTTACTTGATCCCGAGTTAGCACATAATTTTGTTCTTTTTAGTGCTTCTAAGATTAATATTTTTTATCCCCTTTTAAAAAAATTATTTCGTTTTAAGAAAAGGAATGAAGAAATTGTTTTAAATAATTGCAAATTTAGAAACCGACTTGGCCTTGCAGCTGGTATGGATAAAGATGGTGTTGCAATTCTGTTTTGGGAGTTAATAGGATTTTCTCATTTAGAAATAGGTACGATTACCCCTAAACCCCAAAAAGGGAATCCTAAACCAAGACTGTACAGACTTGTAAAAGAAGGCGGGCTATTAAATAGAATGGGTTTTAATAATTCTGGTGCTGACAAAGTAAAATCTAACATTCAAAAAGCCAGGAAGAAATTAAGGAATTCTAATTTTGTTTTAGGTGTTAATATAGGTAAAAACAAGGATACCCCTCTTGAAAAAGCCGTTGAAGATTATATTATTTGTTTTGAAAAATTATTTGATGTAGCAGATTATTTTACAATTAATATTTCATCGCCAAATACTGAAGGATTAAGAAATTTACAAAATGAAGTATATCTTTCAGAATTACTTTATGCTATACAAGCAAAGAATAAAGAATTATCTGTCAAAAAAAATACTATGCCCAAAGAAGTTTTTATAAAGATATCACCAGATTTGAGTAAAAATGAGGTTAACAAAGTATTTGAAATATCAAGAAAACATGCAATAACAGGTATTATTGCAACCAATACCTCAACAAATCATAAATATTCGTTTCCTTTATTAAAGAATTCCGAAACACAACAGGGTATATTTAAAGGTGGTATAAGTGGAAAGCCATTGAAAGAAATGTCAAATAATATTTTAAGTTTGTTGAATGATTTAAGAAAATCAAGCGAGTATAAACCTGTTTTAATTGCTTCTGGTGGTGTTTTTACAAAAAAGGATTTTAAAGAGAAAATCACTCTCGGTGCATCTCTTGTTCAGGTTTATACTGGGTTCGTATATGAAGGACCTTCAATTATAAAAAAATTATTGCATAAAGAATAAATAGTATTTCTATGTGTTTAGCAATTCCTGGGAAAATAATTTCTATTGAAGAAAACTCGAACCCTAAAATGGCAAAAGTAAGTTTTGGAGGTGCCATTAAAAACATTTGTGTTGATTGGGTTCCTGAAGCAAAAGTTGGAGATTATGTTTTGGTACATGTTGGATTTGCATTGAATATTATTGATGAGAAAGAAGCAGAAGAAACCCTTAAATTAATTAGAGATATAGATAATACTGAAGAAATATGTTAAAACATCTAAGTGAATATCGAAATGCTGAATTGGTAAAAGATCTTTCTGAAAAAATAAAATCAGTTTCTACTGGTAATTGGCGAATTATGGAAATATGCGGAGGACAAACTCATGCAATTATGAAATACAACCTTGAGGAATTTTTACCTGATAATATAAAATTGTTACATGGGCCGGGCTGTCCCGTGTGTGTTACTCCTGCGTCGAAAATTGATTTAGCAATATATGCTTCGAGACAAAAAGATGTAATTCTCATATCTTATGGAGATATGCTTAGAGTACCTGGATCCAGCACAGATTTGCTGTCAGTAAAAGCGGATGGTTGTGATATAAGAACAATTTACTCCCCGTTAGAAGTTATCTCAATAGCTGAAAATAACCCCGATAAAACCATAATTTTTTTTGCAATAGGATTTGAAACAACAGCATCTCCAAACGCTCATTTAATTAGTTTATTAGATAAAAAAGGAATAAAAAATATTTTTATCCTTTCTTCTATGTTTAGGGTACCTCCCGCTATTGAATTTTTATTATCAGATCCGGAAAATAAAATTAACGGATTTTTAGCAGCTGGTCATGTGTGTACAGTTATGGGATATGAAGAATATATACCTATAAGCAAGAAATTTAAAGTACCAATAGTTATTACTGGATTTGAACCCGCAGATATTTTATCTGGGATTTTGGAAACCATTTTACAACTTGAAAAGAGTAAATATGAGGTTGTTAATAGGTATAAAAGAGTTGTAAAACAAACCGGAAATATTTCTTCTAAAAAAGTAATTGAGGAAGTCTTTGATATTACAGATATGGAGTGGAGAGGAATAGGAATTATTCCCAGGAGTGGATTCGATTTAAAAGGAAAATATAAAATATATAGTTTTTTTAATTTATTCAAAGAAACCGAAAGCGAACTTAAGCCGGACAAAAGCAGAACAATTTGTATAGCAGGAGAAATAATGCAGGGAAAGAAAACCCCTCTTGAATGTAAAGCATTTGGGAATTTATGTACACCGGAGTCACCCTTAGGAGCACCTATGGTTTCCTCTGAGGGTACCTGTTCTGCATATTTAAGATATAAGAAATTAAATTAATTTTTAAAATATATTATTAAATTCTGTGTAGAAAAATTATATGACAAACAATTCTAAAAGTTTTTCCTGCCCAACTCCTATAAATCAATATGATAAAATTCTCCTTGCACACGGCGGAGGAGGAACACTGATGCATAATTTAATAGAGTCACTTTTTAAAAAGTATTTTGATAATGATATTTTGAAACAAGGGAATGATTCCGCAATAATTGATTATGATAAAAACACATCACGATATGCATTTACTACAGATTCTTATGTTGTTCACCCAATCTTTTTCCCCGGTGGAAACATTGGTGCACTTGCAGTTTATGGAACGATTAACGATTTATCGGTGTCGGGAGCAAAACCAGAATTTATTTCAGTTAGCTTTATAATTGAAGAAGGATTTCCAATATCTGACCTTGAAGAGATTGTAATATCGATTAAAAATGCAGCAGATAATACTGGAGTAAAAATTGTTACCGGGGATACTAAAGTTATTGAGTCTTCATATAAATTACAGGATAACCAAAACAAATTAAACAATATAAATGCTAATATTTATATTAACACAAGTGGGATTGGTATTGTATATGAAGATATGAGAATTTCACCTTTAAACTGTAAACCCGGAGATGCAATTATATTAAGTGGAAGCATCGCAGAGCATGGGATAGCAGTCATTTCTGCAAGAGAGAAAATTGAATTTGAAACAGAAATAAAAAGTGATGTTAATCCTGTTAATAGAATTGTTGAAGAGATTGAAAAATCCGGATATGGGAGATACATTAAAGTTATGAGAGATCCTACAAGGGGAGGTCTTACAAGCACACTTAATGAAATTGCAAAGGCAGGGAAGATAGGAATAAAAATTTATGAAGATAAAATTCCTATTTTACCAGAGATTTTAGGAGCATGTGAATTATTTGGATTTGACCCAATGTATGTTGCAAATGAAGGCAAATTAATTGCGGTTGTAGCAGGTAATTATGCAGATAAAATTTTAAAAGTAATTAAATCACTTCCCGAAGGTAATAAAGCAGAAATTATCGGAGAAATTACGGATACCAACATTCAAAAAGTGGTTATGAGAACAGTTTTAGGTAATAATAGAGTTTTGGATATGATTTCGGGAGAACAATTACCAAGAATTTGCTAAAAATAAAAACTGATTTCCACCACGCCGGGTAGAAACCAGTTTTTATATGTAAAGATTAAAATATAAAATTATTTGATAAGAATAAATTTCTTCGTTTCTGTAAATTTGTCAGTAATTATTTTATAGAAGTAAACTCCACTTGTTAAATTATTCGCTTCAAAATTAATCTCATATATACCTGCATTCTGATATGCATTTACAAGAGTTGAAATATTTTTACCTGTTATATCATAAACAACCAATAATACATCAGTAGATTTCGGGAGATTATATTTTATAATAGTTGAGCTGTTGAAAGGATTTGGATAATTTTGTTCAAGACTGAATGTTTTAGGAATTTCGTTTCTAACGGGTTTAATATTAGTAAGATATAAATCTCCATAAACACCATTATGTCTTGGATTAAACTGAAACATAGGAACATACATCTTTTGCGCATTGTATGGAGATTGTAAATTCCAAATATAAATAGTAGTTTGCTGGGGTGAAGTGCTCATACCTCCGCCTGTCATATCTATTATACCATCTCTGTTGGCATCGAATAAACAGGGATTTACATAGAATGAACTTCCGTTTGTATATATAGGCCAGTTGCTGACAGGTGTACCATCGTGGTTGAAGGCAAGATATTGACCCTGACCACCAGGAGCTGAGTTATCATCAATAATTAACTCTGTCTGATTATCATTGTCAATATCAGCTAATAATACTTGTATATTAATTGCATTTAATGATGAAATTGGGAAACCACTTAATGAAACACCATTTACATTCCATGCATATAATTTATCAACAGGAGTTGCGCTCATAACCTGGTCTCCTACCGCTATGTCAAGAATGTTATCATTATCAATATATCCTACTGCAGGAGGACCATATATCCAATATGAAGTGTACTTGGGCCAATTCGGAAAAATTGTTCCATTATATTTTAAAATATAAACATAACCACCACCTCCTGAGACATGAGTTCCAAAAATGATTTCCTTTTTATTATCATTATCAACATCGACAAGCACAGGTGATGAATACGAGTTAACATCCCCGTTAGGCATCATAAAAGGAAAGCCAGGCATAGAATCCCCATTTGCCTTCCAAACATAAAGTCCAGTATAAGATTCAGCTACAATTTCCATAATATTATCATTATCTATATCACCAACCGCTGCACTTGAAGCTGGTACATGTCCCATAGATTTTGGCCATCCAGGGTATACTGTCCCATCGCCTTTATAAACCCATACTTCTCCGAGGGGATATATTCTTTTATTAACAATAATTTCCAATTTATTGTCATTATCCAAATCTGCTAACACCGGGGTTCTTGAAGAATAACCATGATTTATTGGAAATCCCGGAACAACACTTCCATTCTTTTTGAATGCATGAATAAAACCCCCAGAAGTAGCCCCATGATTTGTCACTACAATTTCTTCAGAACCGTCTCCGTCTATATCTCCAAAGGCAGGTGCACCATCAATAGGATAGGAAGATACGGTTTTAGGCCAACCTGCAACAGGAGTACCATCATTATTTAACGCATAAACAGTATATGCAAGTGTATAAACAATTTCTAATGCTGGATCGCTATCCATATTGCAATAGATGCCTCCTTCGTAATTATATCCAGTGTAGGTAACTGGAAAACCGAAAAAAACCGGGAAAGAATCAAGATTAACAGTATAAGCATTATTAGAAAAAACATCAAGAATCCTGATATTATTCATCACGTCGGGAATTGCTTTATTTAAATTAGATGAGAACGGAACTTGTGAAAAAGAAATTACTGTAGCAAAAAGAGTTAAGATTAAAATAAAAATTAACTTCTTCATAATTTAAGTTTTAATTATTTTTGTTTAAATAATCATCTATTAAAATTAATTATAAATAAGCAATAATTAAAGATAAACTTTTGGAAACAAAGAAAAATAAAAAGTCAATTCCCCATAGAATCTGATGGGTATTATGGAATTCAGCTCAATAGAGACCCAAATTTTATAAAAAAGACCAGAAAAATTTTTTATTTGCTTAAAAGCAATTTTTTCGTTTCGTAGAAATTTTCTGTCCTTAACGAGTAATAATAAACTCCGCTTGATAAGTTTAAATTATTTTTATTAATGTCAAATATATATTCATAAATACCCTGAGACAGAAAGCCATTAATAAGGGTTACAACCTCTTCACCTAAAATATTATAAATTTTTAAAGTAACGAATTCAGATTTAGGAATGCTAAATTTAATTTTTGTTACCGGATTAAATGGATTTGGATAATTTTGATAAAGTTGATAATTATTAACATTTGTACCAATAGAGGAGATATAACTTGGTGATGCATTGAACGAGCCAATCATACCCATTGTAATATGTGGTGTACAAACATAATTATAAAGCCCAACAACGCTGACAACATAAGAAAATGTTTGATTAGTGTTACTGATTATTTCATCCCAGGGCTGTGCCCCCTGAGGTATAGTTGTTGAAGTGGTTGTATGGATTCCTGATATCCAAACCCATTTAATAGTGTCTCCAACAGAAACATTTAAATTTTGAGGGGTAAATGCATAGTTTGATACATTTACAATATGGGTAGTAGCCGGTGAAGATTTGATTGCGAATAACATTAAGAATATTAAATAAGCAAATAAATAATTAGAGTTTTTCATAGTTGTTATTAATTTATAAAGTAAAATTGAAAATATATTTAAAAAGTTCCCAGCTTTTACATTAGGTAATGATTCTTTAAACGGAAGTTTATTAAATAATGAATTTAATAATTTCGGAAATTACTGTTTCAAAGTATGGAGTAGTTCCGATAAACGGATGCGAGACCCCGAAAGTGTGTCCTGTATTTTCTATAGTTATAAGTTTAGTATTTGTTTTATTGCTTACTTCGTATAACTCTAAGGCATCAGAATAATCTACAGAAAGGTCTTCTTTTCCATGCACTATTAAAAACGGGCAATTAATTTTTTTTACAGCATTTTTAATATTGAGACGGTTTTTGTTTTTCTCTAAATCTTTTAAAAAAGAATAATTTATTTTCATCATTTGTTGTGTTCTTGTATTAAGAACCCCTAAATATCCTTTTCGTTCCCACTCTTTTTTGCGTTCCTCTGTATATCTGTTAAAAGTTGAAACTGCGGCTAAAGTAATCAATTTATTTACTCTTTTATCCTCAGCTGTTTTTATTATTGCAACTCCACCCCCTCTGGAATGTCCCATAAGAGTTAAGGCATTGAAATCATAATTGTATAAATTTCTATTTTCATCAAAATAATTAATGATCGCGTGTAAATCATCTAATTCTCTTGAAATTGTATTTTTAGCAAACAAGTCCAATCTTGTAAATTCTGTTAAATCTGTTTCTCCAATTCCATTGTATGAGAAGTTAAAACTAACACAAAAAATACCTGATGCAGAAATTTTTTCTAACATATACGGAAATCCTCCCCAATCCTTAAATCCCTTGAATCCATGGCAAAATATTAATAAAGGTAAATTTTTACTGTTATTGTTGGGGTATCTAATATCGGTAAGTAAGATGTTATTATGCTTATTCTTTATTCTTATAGTCTTTAGCATTATAATGTCTTTAAAAATTTACAATACTGATTTATTTAAATATTTTATTTACTTCCCTTTAATTTTGAAATCTTCATAAATTCTTTGGTGAGAAGGGTCAATTTTAGATAATTTATCATACACACTTTTATCACCGTAAGACAAAAAGAATTGTCCAATTTCTTGAGCTTTTGCATCAAAGAAATAATCTATATTATATGCTTTTACTTCCTTCTTTTTTAGTTCTCCGATTTTTTCAAGCGCTTCCAACATCTTATCTAACGCAGGTTTTTGGTTGAACGGATTTATATAAAACATATCTACCCCTTCCCAATGATATTTATAATAACTTAATCTGAAGTCGTCCATTCTGGAATTAAGAAGTTCCTGTACTAACTCAGCCCTGCTTGGTTTTCCACCACCAACATCTGTAGTCCACCCTTTTCTATCTGGCATCGGTTTGTTACAAATATCAAGAGCTTTTTGAAAATATTTATTTCCGCCCTTTGGAAAGAAAGAGTCTTCGTCATACCCCAATACTACATAAGCATAATAATCAAGCAAGCTAAGGTAAGAATCAAACCTTACATCATTTTTTATAAAAGGCATTGATCTGTTATATGTAAAAGAGCATTTTTCATCTAAATACCTGAAAGCAACTACATATTTGGGCTGCCATTGTTTTATTGAATCATCAACAATTCTTTGACTAATAACAACTAACTGAGCATCATAACCATCAAAACCATTTGTTCCCCTAAAATTAAATTGCAGTGTAACTTTTATTTTATATATCTGACCATCAGCAAACTTATTTTTGTTTAAATAATCTTCGGTTTGTTGCTTGAGATCTTTTAACCTATCCTTTGCATCTGATGGAAGTGCATCTACATTTAAAATGACAGTTGCATCAAAATCTTGTGGTATTGCTACATTCATAAAAAACACTGTAAGAATTCCCAATACTATATATTTGCTCATATTTTTAAACGAAGTTAGTTTATAATTAAATTTTGAATTCTTATTTTTAAATGTCAATTCATTTAGTTTATTATTTTGCATTTTTCTAATTAGATATTGGAGTTTGGCAGATTCAAAATTTTTATATTATTATACAAAAGTCTTTAAAAAATGACAAAAACTCTAACATTTGTTGCTTCTGTCTTTATTATATCCATTTTGCTTGTAAAAGTTTCATTTGCACAATTCGAATTTACGGATATTGGGGCAAGACCAGCTGCTCTTAACGGAGCATTTACTTCTGTGTCTGATAATTCTTTTGCAATTTTTTATAATCCTTCCGGGTTGGGACAGTTGAAATTCAGGGAAGTTTCATTTTTTTATAGTCCTGCTCCGTTTGGGATTTCAGAATTATCTACTACTGCGTTAACTTATGCGGAACCTACCAAAATCGGAACTTTCGGGTTAGGAATCAAATCATATGGATTTGATTTATACCGGGAATTAACAAGCGTTGTTTCTTATGGAAATAATTACCGAAATAAAATATATTATGGTATAAATCTTAATCTGTATTATCTAAATATTAAGAATTACAACTCCGCTTCTTCCTTCGGAGTTGACTTAGGGGCTATGGCACAGATAACTGATTTCTTAAAATGGGGATTCTTTTGTAAAAATTTAACCGGTAGTAAAATTGGTCAATCAAAAGAGAGAATTGCCCAGGTTTTTAAAACTGGATTTATGTTTCAGGCAAGGGATGATATTAAATTTATATTAGAAACGGAAAAAGATGTAAAATATCCATTTTCTTTTAAAGGTGCATTTGAATATTCAATTTTTATCCCTAATGCGATTTCTAATTTAAATAGTAGAATAGATTTACGGGCAGGAGTTGGTAGTGAACCTACTAATTTTTCCGCAGGAGTTGGTGTGTTTCTTGGTTTATTTCAGGTTGATTATGCTTTTAAAAAACATCAGGATTTAGGATTTACCCATCAGGGTACTATTACCATTAATTTCGGAGGTGTGGAAATTAAGTAGTCTTTTTAATTAATATTTACAAAGAATGAAATACATTGTTATTGGAGAACCCTGTATTGATTTAATACATAAACCAGATGGAGCCGTAATTCAAAGTTATGGGGGAATTCTATATTCAATTATTTCTCTTGCGGTTCTTTGTAGACCTGACGACATTGTTAAACCAATAATGAATTTAGGAGAAGATGAATTCGAAAACATTTCTGATTTATTAAAACAATATCCAAATATTGATTTAAACGGGATAAAAAAAGTTAACCACCCCACAAGAAAAGTTAATTTGTTTTATACTAATTATAGATCGGGATTATCGGCAAGATTTGAGACTTCAACAAAACCAACATATCCTATAAGTTTTGAAGAAATAATTGACCTTACAATTTCTTCTGATTTTAATGAGGTAGATGGAATTTTGGTAAATATGATTTCTGGGGTTGATATTACATTGAATACAATGTTGAAGGTAAGGCAATTCTTTAACAGCTATATTCATCTTGACATTCACAATCTTGTAATGAAAACCAATTCTGATGGAACCAGAGTTCATACTAACTTAAAAAATTGGCAGCTTTGGTGTCTATGTGCAAATACAGTACAGATGAATGAATACGAAGTGAAATCTCTTTCTAAAACTAAAAGAACTGAATACGAAGTATTGGAAGAGCTACTTATAAACTCTGAAAAAAATTTAAAAAAGTTATTTCACTTCAAAGAAGAAGAATCTTCTGAGAAATTTGATTTAAGTAAGATTAGTTTAGAGGGTGTAATAATAACGAGAGGAAATAATGGAGTATCAGGTTATCAGAAAAAAATTAAAAACTATGCAGGTAAAATTTTTACCGACCTTGATAAACACGAAGTCAGAGCAATTGAAAACCCCAATATAAAAGATACTACAGGCTGCGGTGATGTTTTTGCATCAGCATTTATGTTGAATTATTCCCGTAGTAAAGATTTTATAAAAAGTTTATATTTTGCAAACCGTATTGCATCATATAAAACCTCTTTTGAAGGAATTCAAGAACTTTATAAATTAAAGGATAATTAATTACTAAGTTAAATTATTATGAATACTGCAAATATACTTGTAACAGGTTCAAATGGATTGCTGGGTCAAAATTTGACTAAAATACTTTTAAGAGAATCGGAATATAATATTGTTATTACTTCAATTGAAGAAGAATCTTTTTTTGACTTAAAGGACTTTTCAGAAAAATTAGGTGTTTCATCTGATAAATATGAAAAAAGATATATTTATGAAGTTCTTGATATAACAAACAAAGAAAAAACAAAGAAGATTATACAAAAATATAAACCTGAATTTATTGTTAACTGTGCAGCATTTACAAATGTAGATGCTTGTGAAACAGAAAAAGAATTATGCTGGAAACTTAATGTTGATGCAGTTAAAAACCTAATAATATCCTCAAGGATCAGCAATGCTAAAATTATTCATATTTCTACTGATTACATATTTGATGGTAAAAATGGTCCATATAATGAAACCGATACTCCAAATCCTATATCTTTTTATGGCAGATCTAAACTTGCTAGTGAAAATGCATTGAAAGCAAGCGGAGTAGATTATATTATACTAAGAACAATAGTATTATATGGTTATGGTAATAAAATAAAACCAAATTTTGCTTTATGGTTAGTTGATGAGTTAAGAAATTCAAGGCAGGTAAGAATTGTGAAAGACCAGATAGGAAATACTACACATGCTGATGATCTTGCCTATGCTATTCTTAAATCGATTGAAAAAGTGGAAGGGAAACAGGATATTAAGTTAATTTACAATATTGCAGGTGAAGATATTATTTCAAGATTGGATTTTGCATACTATATGTGTGAAATTTTTGGCTTTGATAAAGAACTCATAACCCCGATTCTGACTTCTGAACTACACCAACCGGCGCCAAGACCGCTAAAATCAGGATTAATTACTCTTAAAGCAAAAACAGAACTCGGATTAAATACAATGACCTCAAAAGAAGGGATTCAGTTGCTCAAATTTGAAATGAACCTCTAAAATCAAAATTATTTTACCATTTAGTATCGTATCTTGACTTTAATAAAGTAAGGAGTTTTCATATTTTGAATAATAATCTTTAATCAATTGTTATGCTTGATATTAAATTAATAAGAGAAAACCCTGAACTTGTAATTGAAAAGTTAAAATTAAGGGGAGAAAATACTGAAAACATTGATAAAATAAAAAGTCTTGATGAACAAAGACGGAGCCTACTAACGAAGGTAGAAAGTTTGAAGAAAATCCGCAATGAAGCATCTGCGGAAATAGGTAAGCTTAAAGCTAAGAGAATAGATACTACCGAAAAAGTAGAAGAGATGAAAAAAATCTCTGATGAAATCAAATCTCTTGATGATGAAATAAAAAAATTAGAAGAACAAATTCAGGATTTACTTTATTATATTCCCGCTCTTCCGTCAGATAGTTGTCCAATTGGTAATAGTCCGGAAGATAATGTTGTAATTAAGGTTTGCGGAGAAGAAAAGCAATTTGATTTTAAAGTAAAAGATCATATTGAACTTGGAGAACTTCACGATATTATTGACTTTGAGCGTGGAACGAAGATAACCGGAAGAGGATTCCCTTTGTATAAAGGGAAAGGAGCAATTCTTGAAAGAGCTTTGATAAATTTTATGCTTGATACTCATACTATTAACGGATATGAGGAAGTTCTAACCCCTGTGCTGGTAAACAGAAAATCAATGGAAGCGGCAGAAAAAGTACCTAAGTTTGAGTATGATATGTATAGAATAGAGGAAGATGATTTATTTGCAATTCCGACTGCTGAAGTTCCGATAATAAATATTCACAGAGACGAAATTTTTAATGAGGAAGAATTACCTAAAAAATATTGTGGCTTTACTAATTGTTTTAGAAGAGAAGCGGGAAGTTACGGGAAAGAAACAAAAGGTTTTTTAAGGGTACATCAGTTTAATAAAGTTGAATTAATTAATTTTTGTTTACCGGAAAATTCGTATAGAGAAATGGAAAATATGCTTCTCAATGCATGTAGAATTCTTGATGAACTAAAAATGTATTATAGAATAGTAGAATTATGCACAGCAGACCTTGGGTTTGCTGCAAGCAAATGTTATGACCTCGAAGTCTGGTCCTATGCAGAGAAGAAGTGGCTTGAAGTATCAAGTATAAGTAATTGTACTGATTTTCAGGCGAGACGTGGAATGATAAGAATTAAAAGGGGAGGTGGAACAGGTAAACAAAAAATTGAATTTGCTCATATTTTAAATGGTTCCGGGCTTGCTACTTCAAGGTTGATGGTGGGTTTGCTTGAAGCAAATCAAACATCAAATGGAAATATAATTATTCCGGAAGTTCTTCAGAAATATACGGGATTTGATGTAATTTAAAGTTTTTTCTTTGCCAAAATAACCGCACCTATTATTGCGACAAGTAGGAGAATTCCGATAATTTCAACCTGATAGGAATATTCAAGAAAAAGTTTATTTCCTAAAAATTCTGCTTTACCTATATTTAAAGCATCTGGACTTGCCACTTCATATTTTCCGCTAAAGGCAAAATATACTGAATAAGCAAGTAATAACATCAAAAATATTGAAAGTAAAACTGCGGTTAGCTTTTTATAGTCATTTTTTGATTTTACGGGTTCAGGTATAACAACAGTTTCTATTTTGTCCAGATTCAGGAGCATTATGACAAAAAGAAATAATACCATTATAGCACCAGCATATACAAGAACCTGTATTATTGCAATAAATTGCGCTTTTAAAAGTAAGTATATTCCTGAGACAGTAAAGAAATTAAATATTAACCATAAAGCACTTACTATAGGATTCTTTCGCGTAACCATGAGAATAGCTGAAGCAATGGCTAATACCGCAAGGATATAAAAAATGTACTTTTCTATATTTTCCATATTTATGTAAATATAAATGTTAATTGTTAAATGTTAAATGCTGAACAATATTACCTTTTTGATTTATTAATTCATTATGGAAAGATTTATTTTGATAGTAATAAAAGATTTAATGTAGCAAGGTAAAATGTAGTATTTTGACTTTTTGATTGAAATTATTAAAATTATTTTAGAGTATTTATGAGTAATATCGGTAATAAAAATAGTAAGACCGCAAATACACTTTTAACATATTTTATCTTCTTCTTTGTGTTAATAAATTTTAGCAATGCTGAAAAGTTACTTTCAAGTGAACATTTATTGTTTTCCTTCAATTTTAAAGACTCTCTGAATTATTATGCTGTTGAGTATTTTATTGACGGGAAAATATATGAACTTGTTGAGGATTATACATCTGCGCTCACAATGTATAAAAAAGCACTTCAATATGATGATGCACCGGAAATTTATTATGCTATTTCATTAGTTTATATGAAAATCGGAAAATATAGAGAATCACTTACCGAAATAAACAAAGCAATTATTAAAGGAGGGGAAAAGACAAATTATTTAATTCATAAAGCAAATTTATATATTTATTTAAAAGATATTCCAAGCGCTATTAAAATATATGAATCTATATTAGAAAAAGAACCCGAGAACACAAACATACAATATTCGCTTGCAAGGCTTTATGAAGAACAAAATAACAAGCAAAAAGCAGTAGAGCTTTATGAGATGATAACAGACCAATATGGCTTTGATATAAATGTACTTAATAGACTATATGATATATATTTGAATACCAAAAATTTTGCACAAGCAAGTAGAATTCTTGAATATATTCTTAAACTCGACCCTAATGATATTTCTACCAACCTCAGGTTAGGAGCATTATATAGAATGACAGGAGAATTTCAGAAATCCTTAACAGTATATGAAAATCTGTTTAGAATAAACCCGAATGATAAAAGCATTCAGACGGAATTAATAAAGTTATATTTCTTGAATAATTATGTAGAAAAAGGCTTTCAATTGCTTGCAGAAAGCACAAATAAGAAAGAACTTAATTATGATGAAAAACTTCAGGTTGGAGAGATTTATTACAATCTTATTTCACAGGGGAAAGAGTATTTATACATATCAAAGAATATTTTTTTATATTTAGTCACTAATTTTATTAATGATTCAAACACAATTAATAAGTGGAAGCCTTATTACTATCTTGGCACAATAAGTATTGCTGAAAAGGATGTAAATTATTATAAATATTTTGAAGAAACTATAGAAATTGCAGAAGAAGGCAACATTAACATTCCCGATCCTTATTCATTAGTTGCCTTTTCTTTTTATGATGAGAAAAAATATGAAGAAGCAAAAACAATAACGGAAAAAGGCTTAAGATTATTTCCGGATGATTTCAGATTAAATTTTTTATATGGATTAATATATCAAAGAGAAGGAAATAATGAAAAGGCAGTTGAATATTTTGAAATAGCATTAAAAAAAGAACCGGAAAACATTTCTTTACTTTCTACTCTTGCTCTTACATATAACACATTAGGACGCTATCAGGAATCAGAAGAAATATATGAAAAAGCATTACAAATAAGTCCTGACGATGCATTAATTCTGAATAATTACGCATATAACTTAGCCGTCAGGGGGGTAAAACTTGATAAAGCACTTGTAATGGCTAAAAAAGCATTAAGTAAAGATGCGAAAAATCCAAACTTTCTTGATACTATGGGTTGGATTTATTATAAACTTAAAGAATACGATTTAGCGCTTGATTACATTTTAAAATCAATTGCAATTAATGCAGGTTCAGCTGTTGTTCAGGAACATTTAGGTGATGTATATTTTGCATTAAAAGATAAGATAAATGCTTTAAAACATTGGAAAATCGCCTTAGAATTGAACCCTAAAAACAAAAATCTTGAAGAGAAAATTAATTCATTAAATAAATAAGAAAAATATGGAAAACTATCACAAAGTAATTATAATTGGTACAGGTCCCGCTGGTTTGACAGCAGCACTCTATACCGCAAGAGCGAATTTAGAACCACTTGTTTTTGAAGGTACTCAACCAGGTGGGCAATTAATGATAACAACGGAGATAGAAAATTTTCCCGGTTTTGAAAATGGGATCTCTGGTCCGGTACTTATGGATATAATGAGAAAACAAGCACAAAGATTCGGAGCAAAATGTATTTTCAGAACAGTTGTTAAGGTTGATTTTTCAAAACGCCCCTATTCAGTTTTTTCAGATGATAATATCGAATATAAATCGGATGCAGTAATCATAGCAACCGGAGCTTCCGCTAAATATCTTGGTATTGAATCAGAAAAGAAGTATATGAGTTTTGGAGTTTCTGCCTGTGCGACCTGTGATGGTTTTTTCTTTAGAAACCAAAGAGTTGTTGTTGTAGGTGGTGGTGATACTGCAATGGAAGAAGCTAATTATTTAACAAGACATGCCTCAGAGGTTGCAATTATTCATAGACGAGATGAGTTTCGAGCATCCAAGATTATGGTTGATAGAGTAAAACAAAACCCTAAAATTAAATTTATTTTAAATACAGTAGTTGAAGAGATATTAGGCAAAGAAGAAGATAACAAAAAAGCAGTAACAGGTGTAAAGTTAAAAAATGTAAAAACAGAAGAAACATTTATTCACGAGTGTGAAGGAGTATTTATTGCAATTGGTCATAAACCCAATACTGATATTTTTAAGAACTGGCTTGATATGGATGAAGTTGGATATATAATTACTCAGCCAAAATCCACAAAAACAAAAATCCCGGGCGTTTTCGCCTGTGGTGATGCACAGGATAGTTATTACAGACAAGCAATAACTGCAGCAGGTACTGGATGTATGGCGGCAATTGATGCAGAAAGATACCTTGCTTCTATTGAATAGAAAGAAATTAATTTTCTATTTAGTGAAAAACTTATTGTAATGATTTATAAGTTTTCTTTTGAGATGATAAGGGTTCTGTAAAGGAAATGTTGCCCCTGCCGCATTTTTATGTCCTCCCCCTCCAAAATATTTTGCAAAGTTTCTAACATTTAAGTTTCCTTTTGACCGGAAAGAACATTTTATATCGTTTTTCATTTCAACAATAACAATTCCCATTTTTATTTTATTAATAGACATTATTAATGTTGAAAATCCTTCTAAATCTTGTGCATCAGAGTTATGTTCTTTTAAATCTTTTTGTGTAATAATTCCAATAGCGAGTGAGTTTTTACTGTGAAAAGTTAAACTATCAATGAATTTCCCAAGTAATTTTATCTTTTCTTTTCTTAATTTATTGTATGTTTCCTCATATATCACTACAGGGTCTGCCCCCCTATTTATAAGATCAGCACTAATTAAGAAAGTCTCTGCTGTTGTGCGGGGAAACCTGAACGAACCAGTATCAGTCATTATAGCGGCGTATAAATTAATAGCAACTTTTTTATTTATATATTTAGGGTTATCATTTTTAATTAATTTATACACTAATATTGCAGTAGCTGGTACTGTTGTATCAGAAAGATAAATATCGAAAAAATTTTTATTAAATCCTAAATGATGATCGATACAAATTTTCTTTGCCTTAGATTTAGTTAAATATTCTGATAAACCTTTAGTTCTATTGTATTCATTTGTGTCTAATAGAAAAATCAAATCACTTTTCTCAATTAATTCTATATTTTTTACTATGTCTTCTGAAAAAATTTTTATTACATTTTTTGAATCAAGAAATTTATAATTATCTGGTGTGGGAGAATGGTTGATAATATTTACATTTTTATTTTTTGCTTTGAGATAATAATAAAAGGCAAGTTCGGAACCAATAGCATCTCCATCTGGAATTAGGTGCGTGGTTAAAACTATATTTTTACTGGTTAAAATAAGTCTTTCTATTTTCTTGAAAATGGTTGAATATTGCATTAACTAAAAATTATTTTAATTACTTTCTAATATAATTCTAACAAAAATTATTTTTTAAAAGTTGTGCCTGAATTTATAATATTTTTAGTAACTTTCTTTCTTTGAAGGAAACTTATTTGTACGGACATCTTTTATAAATCTCTGAAAAGCATTTTTCATATCGTCTGAAAGATTCATATATTTTCTTACAAATCTTGGCATTGCATGTTTATCTGGATCTACCCATCCAAGCATATCATGTGTTACAAGCACCTGTCCATCACAATATGGACCAGCGCCAATACCAATAGTTGGAATTTTCAGGCGCTTCGTAACCTTTTTGCCAAGCGACGCAGGAATTTTTTCCAACACAATTGCAAAGGCTCCTGCTTTTTCAAGAATAAGAGCATCTTTTAAAATTTGTTCCGCCTCCTCTTTATCTTCTCCACGGGTTTTATAGCTACCGTATTTATTTATAGATTGTGGCATTAAACCAAGATGTCCCATAACAGGAATACCGATTTCTACTAAACGTCTTACTGTTTCAGCCAGGTATGCGCCTCCCTCCATTTTTACAGCATCACAGCCTGTTTCTTTCATAACCCTGCCACAATTAATTATTGCTTCTGTTACCCCTACTTGATAACTCATAAAGGTCATATCAGCAACAACAAAGGCTTTCTTTACTGCTCTTCTTACAATTTTTGTATGATATATCATTTCCTCGAGAGTTACAGGTAAAGTAGTTTCATTTCCCTGTATTACATTACTTAGAGAGTCTCCAATTAGAATTACATCAATTCCTGCAAGATCGAGAAGCTTAGCCGTTAAATAATCATAAGCAGTAAGCATCGTTATTTTAATGCCTTTGTCTTTCATCGCTTGCAGAACCTTTGTGGTAATGTTTTTTACATCTATGATATTTTTGCTTGTTGTCATTTTTTTAAGTTAAATTATTTTCCTCTAATTCCTTTAACAATTCCCTTCTTACTCGTTTCAATAAAACTTACTATATCTTTTAAATCATCATCTGGTTCAAATTCGTCTTTTATCTTTTTTAATGCATCAGAAACATTATACTTGGATTCAAAAATTATTTTATATATGTCTTTAATTTTTTTTATTCTTTCATTTGAAAATCCTCTTCTTTTTAATCCTACAATATTAATTCCTGAATATCTTACATCTTCAGGATGAGAAACTAAAATAAACGGGGGAATATCTTTTCTTATTACCACACCTCCCGCAATCATTACATGCTTTCCCACATTATTAAACTGGACAATAGCTGATAACCCCCCTAAAATTGCAAAATCATCAATTTTTATATGTCCTGCAAGGTTACCTGCATTTGCTATTATAACATTATTTCCTAATACACAATCATGTGCAATATGTGAATATGCCATTAGCAAACAATTTTCACCAATTACAGTTTTATAACTCCAGGCTGTTCCCCTATGTATCGTTGCAAATTCTCTTATTACAGTATTTTTTCCAACTTCAGCAATAGAAACCTCCCCCTTAAATTTTAAATCCTGCGGGATACCGGAAACACATGCACCATGAAAAATTTTTACACCGTCATTAATTCTTGCGCCATTGCCGATAAAAACGCAACTACCTATTTCAACATTATTTCCAATAATAACATCATCTTCAATTGTAACAGATTCACCAAGCTTTACATTTGTTCCTATTTGTGCTTTTTTGCTTATCATACTTATCAATAAATTAATTAATCTAAAATTTCTTTTACGAGTATATCTTTTTCAGTATTTAAAGATTTTGTAATCATTTCTCCTATTAAACCAATGGAAAATAGTTGTACACCTAAAATTATAAATAAAATTCCAACAAGAAAAAGAGGTCTGTTCATTAAGTATTCCCCGTAGAGAAATTTCATTATTGTGAGGTAAATAGTTATACCTGCTCCAACTATAAAAGATATTAACCCTAATGTACCAAAAAGATGTAATGGTCTTCTAATAAAACGCGTTGTAAATAGTACAGTCAATAAATCAAAGAATCCCTTTACAAATCTGCTTGCACCAAACTTTGTCTTTCCGTATTTTCTTGGGTGATGTTTGACTATTTTTTCTGTTACTTTGAATCCCTGCATATGGGCAAGGGCTGGTATATACCTATGTAGTTCACCATATACCTTAATTGAACTTATAACTTCTTTTCTATATGCTTTTAATCCACAATTAAAATCATGTAATCTTATTCCCGAAATTTTTGAAGTAACAAAATTGAAAAATTTTGATGTATGTTTTTTTATAAACGGATCGTGTCTGATTTTTTTCCAACCGGAAACAAGGTCATACCCTGAATTTATTTTAGAAACAAGTTCAGGTATTTCTTCCGGATCATCTTGTAAATCTGCATCCATCGTTATTATAATATCTCCAGTACAGTGATTAAACCCAATTGCAAGAGCAGACGATTTACCATAATTTTTTCTCAACTTTATACACCTTACAAATGGATCCCTCTTTTTTATTTCTTTCAGCTTTTCCCAGGAATTATCTGTACTTCCATCATCTACGAAAATAATTTCATAATCAGAACTATTTCTTTCTAAAACCACTTTTATTAATTTATGTAATTCTTCTAAGGATTCCTCTTCATTATATAACGGGATTACTATTGATATTTTGTTTTTTTCATCCATAAAAAATTTCAACTTTTATTTATATACCATTTGTAATTATATAACTTGCTGTTTTTATAAGTTATTTTTTAAAGTTTAATATTTAAAATATTCAACAATAATAAATAACAATTTAAAAATACATAATAAATGTAAAATGTAAAATGTTAAATATTAGTTGATAGACAATTTTATAGGTCTCTTTGTGAAAATGATTAAGTAAAAACTATAGATAATTTGATTTCTAACTGTTGATTATGATATATTAATTTAAAATTTAAAACTGTTATTTTAATATATAATGTGTGAATAATCCTAAAAGTATTGATTTTTATAATAAATTATTTCATTTTAATGTTTCGGATAAATATTATTGAACTATTTTAAAATATACTTTTGAAAAATGTATATAAAAAACAAATATTCAGGTATTTTTTTAAAAAAAGATTATAAAATTCTTAATTTAATCTTGAAGATTTTATTGGGAATTTTTGTTCTTTATATGAGTAACACTTTTGCTGCCGAAGATAAAGAAGCAATGTCATTTAATGGGAGAAAATGGGAAATATATACGAATAAGAAGAATATCCGCTCAATTGCCGTAAGTAATTCAAATAACATTGCATATTGTGCTACTGAAGGTGGACTTTTCTTTATAAATGTTGTTACAGGTAAAATTGAGGGAGAATTTACCAATATTAGTGGGCTGATTAATAATGATATTTTATCTGTTATTATTGATGGTCAGAATAGACTATGGATCGGGGCTTCAGATGGTTCAATTTCCATTTATAATCTAAACGATAAAAAATGGAAATACATTTATGATATCAAAAACTCTACCGAGACTAACAAATCGATTAATGATTTCATTATTTATGGAAATTATATTTTCGTTGCAACAAGTTATGGTATTCAAAAAATATCACTTATTAATTTAAATTTTGTAGATGCACCTTATTATCAATTGGGAACATTTTCTTTTAAAACGAAAGTAAATAGATTAGCAATTTCTAATGATACTATATTTGCAGGAACCGCATCTGGAATTGCATATGCTAAAATAACAGGGAATTTAAACAACCCATCATCATGGAGTAATTATAATTCATCCCCCTTAGATGGAAATATTAATACAATTGAACCCTTTGATGGTAAAGTTTTTGCCGGGTCTGATTTTGGGTTTAGTTATTATTTAAACGGAAGTTGGTATTCCTATCCCAACCCTTTGATAGCTACCGCAAAAGTAAAATTCGCTAAAGCAATTGAAGATAAACTATTCATGGTAACTGATACAAATATTCAATACGCTTTTAAAAATGACTTAGGAAATATATTTAAATATTACCAAAACGGAGATTTTAATGTTATATCGAAAGATAATTCCGGAAATCCACTGATAGCAGAAAGGGAAAACGGATTGATTATTTTTATCAATGGGCAATTTATAAAGTTTTATCCATCTGGTCCCCATAGGAATATTTTTAACTATTTAACAGAAGATGATTTTGGAAATATTTGGGCAGCTGGCGCAAATTTGGATGCAGGATGTTATAAATTTGATGGTGTGAACTGGTATCCATATATTAAGGAAATTTATCCACAAATTGGCAACAACAATAACATAAGTAAAATTATTGCCGGATACGGTGTTGTTTGGGCTCTTAGCTTTGGTGGTGGTGCAACTATAATTTATTCTGATGGCACGATGAAAAATTATAATCCTACAAATTCTAACCTACCTGGCATACCAAACGCCCCTACATTTTGCGTCCCTTCTGGTGGAGCATTTGATAATAATGGCAGATTCTGGTTAAGTTTTTATGTACAAAATTCCAATAAATCACTATATGCTTATAATGGCGACTCTATTTTCTATGGTTTTACTAATCCACCGGTAATTTCATCAAGCAACCTTGAAGAAGTTGCTGTAGATGCATACAATACAAAATGGGTTGTATCAGGAGAAATTTCTCCCAAAGGTCTCTATTTCTTCAATGACAATAATACTATTGGTAATACTAATGACGATGTTTATGGATTCTATTATTTGAGTGACTTTTCGGTTGATGATATTACTGATGTAATTGTTGATAAAAAAAATGAAGTCTGGATTGCATCAAATAATGGTGTATTTATAATAAGTAATCCCTTAGCTGCGATAAAGGATCCATCTAAGAAACCCGCACCCGTAAAAGTAAGTTTAATTTCTGGAGGGCTTAAAGTTCCATTTACAGAAAATTGTAGATGTATTGCTGTTGATGTTTTAAACCACAAATGGATTGGAACGGAATCCAATGGAGTATTTCATTTATCTGAAGATGGCAGTACATTAATTGAGCAGTTTAATACTTCTAATAGTCCAATAACTGATAATAAAGTTAATTGCATTATTGTTAGCCCAAGAACAGGTAAAGCATATTTCGGAACAAATAAAGGTTTATCAGTTGTAAGCACTGATGCAATAAGACCATTAGAAGAATTTAATGAAATTATTTGCCAACCTAACCCATATATACTTCCATCTAATGTTCAGTTAAAGATTGATGGATTAGTAGAAAATTCTAATGTAAAAATTATTACTTTAACAGGTGAAGTAATTGCAGAGCTTACTTCTCCCGGTGGAAGAATAGCAAGTTGGAATGGCCTTGATAAAAATGGAAATCTTGTTCCATCAGGAATTTATATTGTTGTTACATATAATAAAGATGGAAGTAAAGTTGGGAAGGGAAAATTAGCAATTGTAAGAAGATAAAACTGTCTAATACAACCTCCGTTTTATAATAGTACTTTTTAAAAAGTTAATTTTTAATTTTAATAGTTATTATGTTGCTCGTAATACCTGTGATAGATATAATGGATGGAAAATGCTTGCGTATATTTTCGGGGCTTGATGATAAAACTGAATTTTATACTGATAATCCTGTAAAAGTGGCAAAATTGTTAAGGCGAGAAAACTTTAAAGCCCTCCATATTACAGACCTTGATGGTGCCTTATATGGTGAAATGAAAAACTACAGTATTATTAAAGAAATTGCACATTCGGTTGATATGCCTATTCAGCTTGGTGGCGGAATTAGAAGTATAGAAGTTGCGGAAAAAATGATAAAAGAACTTGGAGTATATAGACTTGTAATTGGAACGGCTGCTATTACTGTCCCGGGTTTTATTAATAAATTAGTTGATAAATTTTCCCCGGTTAAAATTGTTGTTGGTATAGACGAAAAGCTCAATAATGTTGTTACAAACGGATGGATTAATTATGCTAATATAACTCCACTTGAATTTGCAAAGAAGGTTGAAAAATGTGGTGCAACAAGAATAATTTACCAGGATGTAACAAGAGTAGGAAATTATAGTGGTCCTTTCCTTGAAAGAATTGTTGAATTGGCGCAGAATACGTCTCTTAAAATTACGGTTGCAGGCGGTATCGGATCTTACATGCATTTAAAATCGATAATGGATTTAAACATACCAAGAGTAGATTCTGTAATGATTTCAAGAGCAATTTACGAAAACAGATTTCCCTGTCAGAATCTATGGAGAGCAATGGAAAAAAAAGATACATCTTTTGATTTACCCCCCGCAAAAATATAATATAAGAATGAATTTATTCTTTTAATTCGTTAATAGAAAAGGTCAAGTCAACCTCAAGATTATCTGGTTTATTATAAAACCAAAATCTTACATTTTCATTCGGATAATAAAATTTCCAGATATGATTAAAATTGTACTGATTTACAAAGTAGGTTCCTTTTTCTATCGTTGGTATATCTAAAAGAAGTATGTTCAAAATCTTATTATTATCAATCTTAAAATTTTGATTTTGGAATTCAAATATAGAATTATTAATTTTTTCTTCTAACTTAATTAATAAGTGTTTAGTTCTTAGTGATGTCTCTCTCCACATAAATGCCCTTTGATATATTGATGCGGAATAAATAAAAATTAAAATAAACACTACAAAAATAACTACAACCTTTGAAGATGCTTTTTCACAACTATCGAAAAACCTTTTGGTGAAAACAGCAAACAATAAACATATTCCGACCGAAGGAAGATATAAAAATCTTTCCGCTGTACCATTTAGCGGTAAATAAACGACTAAAGCAAATAATGTAAATAAAACGGGAAAAACGAAACTAAAATAGTTTGAACCTAATAAATTATCTTTTGGTAGTTTTTGAGGTTTAAAAAGAACTTTGAATAAGAAAATTAAAATTGACAATATTATGATTGATGAGAAAACGAGAAAAGAAAACAATTTTATATTATCAGCGGGATTAAGAAAGGCATTTCTAAGCTTTTCGTAATTTTCAAAACCAATTATATAAAATATAGTCTTAACTGGAAAAATTATATTGATAAAGTAATGAAAAATTTTATAAAAGTATCGAAATATATTTGTGTCTATAATACCGTAATTCCCGGAGGAATATAGTTCAAAATAATAATGATAGGAAATTAATCTCAGGATTATATAAAGTAGTGAAACAACTGATATAATTACAATTTTTTGTAAAAAGTTTACACTGCTTTTTTCCCCTTGATATTTCGGGGAGTAATCAAACAAGAACAATAAAAATATAAAACAAAAAGCACTTTCTCTGGAGAGTACTGCCAGTAAAAAACAAATTATTGAAAAGAAAATTTTAGCTGAAATAAAATGTTTTGACTTAACAAATAAAAACAAACCTAAAAGAATAAACAAAGCTGAAAGTAGTTCGTTTAAACAATTTATGGAATAAAGAGCTTCAGAATGGCAGGAAATTACAGAAAAAAAACAAGCTGTAATAAACGCGATTGACTTATTGAATTTTTGTGATATTAAGTTATATAAAATTATTGTGGTTAAAATATTAATTAACAATACTAAAAATCTGTAATAAAATATATTACCTTCTTTTTCTATAGGAGATAGAGGAAATATATTCCAAAGAACAGCAAATATTACCTTTGGAATTGGCCTGAAATATTCATAAGGTGCAGGCTCAAAGAATATTACCCCAACTTTCTTAAGCGAGCTTTCCTTTGCTTGTAATAGCCAGGAATAATCATCTCCGAAAAATCCATTTTTAAATGAAGGAATAAGGATTATTATACATAAAAGGATAATAATAGCATAATGTAATAATATATTTTGTCTAAAATTTTGTGTTAAGTTAAATTTAATTTTATTTAACAGCATTATATTTTATTGAGTAGTAATGGTAAAATATCCAACAGCAAAAATTTCTCCGCAATAATGCACCTCTACCCTGTATGTACCTGGTTCGAAAAATCCCGGTTCGCTAAAACCACACCCATTATAAATTTCTGCATATTCCCAGTCTTGTTCAATTACAACACTAATTTTAGGTATTTCCCATAATGTACCATCTGGTAAATAATATTTTAAATATAAATTTACAGTGTTATCGGAAATTCCATATTGTAAGTTTTTTATTTCTAATGTTGTATTAATATATCTTGTTTTACTTTTTAAAAATTTATTGGTATAAACCCGTTTATTTATTTCAAGACCACTTTCCGGGCTCTCCCAAAATTTTATTTTGATAAGTTCTACTGTTTGCTCTGCGGGTTGAAGATATTTTTGCTCAATTATTATAAATTGTTTTTCTCCCATAAAAATTTCATCAATATATACTTCTACTCTATATATACCATTTTTCCAGCGCCCCGGCTCTTCCCAGCCCCATCCCCTTGAGGCATAAGCTTTTTCCTGCTCTCTTTTTATATTCAATGTTGCGGTAAATTCTGCAATAAGTGAATCATATGGATTATAATATCTAAATAGAACTAAATGAGATTGGTCTGTCTTTTGGTAAAACAGATTCTGCACAAATACCCTTGTCCAAATATACCTTGTATTTTCTTTTGAGAAATCAGTTGCATAGGTTATTTCTTCTTTTGGCGCTTCATATCCCCGTTCAAAAAACTCTATCTTTTCTAAAATAATACCTTCCTGAGACAATAATATTGCAGGAAAAGTAAGGAACAATAATAAAAACAAATATCTCATTTATATTATGGTTTTATTTTTTATATAAAACTTTTTTAATTAATCTTCCCATATAAACTTAAAGACCATTAAAGATATTGTTAACACAACAATACAATATGAAATTAGTATTTGTATATCAGGGAGTAATTCTTCAAAATTGTTTGTATTTAAAGTAAGATTTGTACCATTTATGACCGAAATTAAGATAGGTAACAAAACCGGAAATGAAAGAGCTGGATATAATGCTCCTTTTACATTTGCCTTTGATATTATTGCGGCGATTATAGTTGAAGATATTATTAATCCTAAATTACCTAAGGTAAATATAAATAAAAAGCCGGGCAAAGTCTTTATTTTAAATTCAATTATTAATAAAAATAAAAAAAGAATGATAGTATTTAAAAATAAAGTTAAACTAAAATTAAAAAGTAATTTTCCAATAAATATTTCCGTATGATTTACTGTCACCTTTAAAGCAATGGAAGTTTCCCTTTCTTCTTCTTTAATAAAAACCCTTGATAAGCCACTTGCCGCTGTAAAGTATATAGCAATCCAAAAAATACCGGATAAAATTTCAGAGGAAATATTTTCATTTCCGAAAGAGAACTTTATAATTAAAATTATAACCAGCACAAACATTAAAAGAGAGTTTAAAGCATATCTATCCCTTATCTCGGACTTTAAATCTTTTTTTAGAATTAAAAAAGATAACTTTAATAATTTCATCAAAAATTATTACTGTTCAAAGTTAAATTAAAAATTATTAAATAAAAAATGAATAATGAATACTTAATAGATATACGGAAAATTTAATTTTTAATATTAAAATTTTATTATTAAATGATTAATTTTAAAAATAATTAACAACCCGAAGAAAAATGAAAAAAATTAATGCTAAACAGCCCCTTAAAAATTTTGAAGAAAGTTTTACTGCTAATAATTACATAGGAATATTTTTGATATCTATGGCGGTTCTGATTCATGAATTTAATTTAACAAGAGTATTATCAGTTTCCCTATGGTATAATTTTGCATTTATGATTATAAGTATTGCATTGCTTGGATTCGGTATAAGTGGAGTGTTTCTTGCAAACTTCAAAATTTTTCAAAGCAGGAAAAATAGTTTAACAACTTCCGTATTATCAATTGTATTTGGTGCAACTGTTCTGATTTCATTCTATATTATGAATTTGATACCGGTTGATCCATTTAGCTTACTGTCAGAAAGAATACAACTTATTTATTTACCGTTATATTATATTCTGATTACAATACCGTTTTTTTTCGCGGGTCTGATTATTGCTTTATTAATAACAAAGTTTGAAAAGAATATACACACATTATATTTTTTTGATCTGTTAGGAGCTGGTTTTGCCTGTTTTGTATTTATTGTTTTTGTTCCTTTAGTGGGTAGCGATGGGACAATCGCAATAGTTGCTATTATTGGATTTTTATCTTCCGTTGTTTTTTCATATAAGAAATACAGAAAAATAATTTTTGTTTCCCTTGCATTAATTTTTATTTCAATAATTGTGCTTTATAATAAGAGTACGGTTTTAAAAATTAATGTATCGCCAAACAAAAAAATTGTGAATCTTGCTGAGCTCAGACCTGATTTGAAGATTTTAACAGAATGGAATTCTTTTTCAAAAGTTGATGTAGTTTCGGATGAAGATGAACCTATTGATGGATATAGATTATATATTGGAATAATTGATGCTGGAAATGCGAATACAAATATTCCATTCGTTAAATCGCTTCCAATATTGAGAAAACCTGCAGATGCGTCGAATCTTGCTTTTGCGAATAAAGAATATGGAACAGATTCAAACAGAAATGTTTTTATTATTGGGTCTGCAGGGGGAGGAGAAATTCTTGTTAGTCTTTACCATAAAGCAAAAAAAGTTGTTGGAGTAGAAATTAATGGTATTCTTAATAACTTAATTTCAAATAAATTATCATACTGGACGGGACCCCTTATAAAAAATAACAAATCGGTTGAACTTATTACTAACGATGCAAGAGCAGAACTAAATAAAAGAGATGAGAAATTTGACGTAATTATATCTGCTCATACAATTTCAGCATCCGCAGTTTCAAGTGGTGCTATGAGTATGGTAGAAAATTACATCCTTACCAGAGAAGCAATAAGTGAATACATTGGAAAACTTACTGATTCTGGAGTTTTATACATATCCCGTCCAGAAACTCAACTATTCAAATTGATTACAACCCTAAGAGTAGTTGATAGTGAAGATTTTGGAAGTGGGGTTGAAAAAAGAAATAATATTAGTGAAAATTCTGATTATTGTAATTTTAAAGAAAAAATTATTGTCTTTAAAAGAAAACCAACTTCACTTGAACTTGAAGAAGGAAAAAGTTTTTTGGCGGGGGTAATTTATAAAAAGAATGGATTTTCACCTGAAGAAGTTTATAATATTAAACTTGAAGCAATAGATTTAAATTTAGAGACTTTATATTTTCCCCAAATAGAAGAAGAATCTTTACCTGAATCAGATATTGGGAATTTGATTGAAAACCCTGATATTAATGAAGAAATTTTAAATATCAAAAATAAATATAATCTTGATATTACCCCCGCTACAGATAATAAACCTTTTTTTGATAACAACATCGGATTTAGAGGATTAAATTTTGATAATATTAAAGAAGTACTCTCACAAGATAAAAGTGCTATATTTGCAATTAAGGATAAACCAGTTGCAGAAGTTACAATTATAATTTTATTAGTTCAAATTATAATTATTTCCTGTTTGTTTTTAATTTTTCCATTTGTATTCCAGAAGAAAAATGATTCAGAAGTTTTAATTAATAAAAGTAGTAAAAATGTAAAAAAATATTTTATAATTTATTTTTCATTACTTGGGTTGGGTTATATTATGATTCAAATTTCAATGATGCAAAAATTTACCTTATTTTTAGGGCAACCAGTATATACAATGCTTACTGTAATTTCAACTATGCTTGTTGGTTCTGGTATTGGAAGTAGAGTATCGAAAAATATGCCCGAGAAATATATTAGATACATTTTTCTGTTAATTGTTTTATGCTGTCTATTTATTGGTTTAGTTGTCCCAAACATTTTCTACGGATTAGTAAAAACAAGTTTATTTTTAAAAGTTTTATTTTCAATCATAATTATTTTTCCGATCAGTTTTTTTATGGGTATGCCTTTCCCTCTTGGTATAACAAAACTTGGCATATTGGATAAAAGTACAATACCAATTTGCTGGGCAGTAAATGGTTTCTTTTCCGTCATAGGTACTGCCCTTATTATGCTAATTTCTATGATTTCAGGATTTAAGTTAATCTATGTTATTTCAGCTATTATATATTCTGTAGCTTTTCTTCTATTTCTGAAATTTTCATTCAACAATGAAAAAGAACTGATTCTGAAATAATTAACTTAACTTATTATCTTCTATAAATTTATTGGAGTGGAAAATTATTTAAAATATAAACGATTTTACTTTAATATAATTTTTTAAAAATTCAATGTTTTTTTCGATGAGTTGAGATTAAAGATAAATTTATTTATATTATATGATAAAATAAATTTTTGTAATGATTAAAGACCATTTTAGAAAAAAATCTCTTGGAATTTTAGTAGGAGGAGGACCTGCCCCAGGTATTAATGGGGTAATTAGGTCAGTAACTATTGAGGCGATTAACTCTGGCTTGAATGTTATAGGTATACTTGATGGATTTCAGTATCTTGTGAAAGGGGATTCTACCCATGTAAAAGAATTAAGAATTGATGATGTTTCAAGAATTCATTTTCTTGGAGGGAGTATTCTTGGAACATCAAGAGAGAACCCTACTACCTCTAAAGAAAAACTTGAATTGACCATTAAAGCACTTACAGAATTACAACTTGACTATATTGTTACTATTGGTGGTGATGATACCGCTACAAGTGCTTATACAATTGAATCTTTAACAAAAGGGCAACTTGAAATTGCTCATGTTCCCAAAACTATTGATAATGATTTGCCATTACCGGGTAATATGCCGACATTTGGATTTCAAACTGCAAGACATATGGGTGTTAATATTGTACAGTCTCTTATGATGGATGCCTCAACTACTAAAAGATGGTATTATGTCGTTACAATGGGTAGAAGCGCTGGACACTTAGCCCTTGGTATTGGAAAAGCAGCAGGTGCAACCCTTACAATAATAGGAGAAGAATTTAGGGACAGAACTATAAAGTTTGATACTATTTGTGATATTCTTGAAGGAGCGGCTATTAAACGTATGTCTATGGGACACCCCTATGGTGTTGCAGTACTTGCTGAAGGAATAATTTATAAAGTTGACCAGGAAGAATTGAAAAACCATCCTTATGTTAATTTAGAAAAAGATACACATGGTAATATTCGGTTGTCTGAAATTGATTTAGGCCGTATTGCTAAAGACGAAGTAAGAAGAAGATTAAGAGAGAGAAATGTAGATATAACAATAGTAAATAAAGACATAGGATACGAACTTAGATGTGCAGACCCAATACCCTTTGATTGTGAATATACACAGGATTTGGGATATGCAGCTGTAAGATATTTACTTAGCGGGCATAGTGGAGCGATTGTAACAGTAGATAAGGGGAAATTAATTCCAATAAAGTTTGGCGATATAATTGGTAAAGATGGAAAAATAAAAGTAAGGGAAGTCGATATAGATTCAGACAGTTATAAAGTTGCAAGAAAATATATGATTAGAATAGAGCAAAATGATTTTGATGAAGTTAAAAACGTTGCAAGACTTGCCCTTATAGGAAAAATGACTTCCAGTGAATTTGTAAAGCGGTTCAAATATTTAATAAATGATCCACCAGTTAAAGATGTAACCAAAACTTATAAACATACAATAACAACAGAACTTCAAAGTGATTCTAATATAGAGAATAAAGATAAAACAGAAACAGAAGGTAAAAGTAAAAAATAGTTTGCCTTTCAGATATTGTATGATAATTTTGGCATTTAATTAAATTAGAATTTATTAAAATATTTAACTTTTATTCATAATATATTTATAAATTAATTTTCAGATATTGAAAGTTGGTATTTTAACAAGTGGAGGGGACTGCCCCGGTTTAAATGCAGTTATTCGTGCAATTACAAGAAAGTGTGATCAGTTAGGTTTTAATGCTATTGGAATAAAGCAAGGATGGAAAGGATTATTTGATGAAAGTTATATTTCGCTTAATTTGAATTCTGTTGCAGGAATTATTAATCGTGGTGGAACTATTTTGGGTACTTCTCGCTTTAGCCCGTTTCAACAAAAAAATGGTGATGAGATTTTGAAACATAAAATAGCAAAGGAACAATTTGATGCGATTATCGCCATAGGGGGGGAAGGATCTATGCATATTGCTCAGAAAGCTTATGAAATAGGTATTAATGTAGTTGGAGTTCCTAAAACTATTGATAATGATATATATGGAACGGATTACACATTCGGATTTGATACTGCTGTAAATATAGCAACAGAAGCAATTGACCGTTTACATACTACTGCTGAATCACACCATAGAGTTATGATACTTGAAGTTATGGGAAGGCATGCTGGATGGATAGCATTATATTCCGGAATTGCAGGTGGAGCTGATGTGGTTATTATACCAGAGAAAAAGACAAAGATTAACGAAATTGTAAAAGTAATTAAAAACAGATATAAAAGAGGTAAACTGTTTTCTATTATTGTTGTTGCAGAAGGAGCTACTTTTATTGAAGAGGAAATATTCGGAAAAGAAAAAAAGTCAATTATTAAACAAAAATTTGATGACTTTGGAAGAGCAAGGCTTGGTGGAGTAAGTTATTTTCTTGCCGAGGAAATTGAAAAGCGAACAGGGTTTGATACCAGAGCGACAATACTTGGATATATTCAGAGAGGAGGAGTACCATCTGCATTTGATCGAATGCTTGGTACAAGATTTGGAGTTTATGCCGTTGAGATGGTGAGGGATAAAAAATTCGGTCGTATGTGTGCAATTCAGTCAAATAAAATAACAGATATTACAATTAAACTTGCAATTTCTAAACTGAAAACTGTTGACCTGGAAATATATAATGTTGCAAAAGTGTTTTTTAATTAAAAGTATTTTAACTTTTATTAAATGTTGTTAAAAATTCATCCGGAAAACCCGGAACAAAGAAAAATTAAAACAGTTGTTGAATGCCTGAATAATGGTGGTGTTATTATATATCCCACCGATACAATATATGGTTTGGGTTGTGATATATATAATCAAAAAGCAGTAGAAAAGTTGTGTAGAATTAAAGGATTAGATATTGAGAAAGCAACGCTTTCAATTTTGTGTGATAATTTCAGCCAATTATCAGATTTTACTGTTCCTATTGATAATATGGTTTTTAGGGTGATGAAAAAAGCGCTCCCCGGACCTTTCACGTTTATACTTAAAGCAAATAATAAAGTCCCGTCAAGAGTTCTTTGGATGAAAAAGAAGAAAAAAACTGTAGCAATTAGAATTCCTGATCACAAAGTACCCCTTGAAATAGTTAAATTACTTGGTAATCCTATAATTACAACTTCCCTTCGTGATAAAGATATTGAGATTGTAGAGGTAAGTGAAGTAGAAACAGACCCTGCTGTGATATATGAAAAATATTCTAAACTTGTTGATATTGTAATTGATAGCGGTTTAGGGGGAATTCGACCATCAACAATAGTTGATTGCTCCGATAATGAATTTAAAATTTTAAGACAAGGAGCAGGAGATTTATATCAATATCTTTAAATTACTTTACCAAAATCATTTTTTTAACAGATTCAAAACCATTTGTGACTAATTTATAAAAATATACTCCACTTGTTAAACTTTCCGAATCAAATTCAACTTGATATAAACCTGCATTAAGGTTTTCATTTATTAGTGTTTTAATCTCTTTTCCGCTTAAGTCAAAAACTTTTAGCTCTACTAAACCATTAGATTTAGTTTGAAATTTTATTATTGTAGTTTTATTAAATGGGTTCGGATAATTTTGGTAAAGCTCAAAGGATTCAGGAACAATACCTTCATATTTCTTTATACCAATAATATCTTGTAAGAGACGCTTATAAATCGCAACATTTGTAGTTCCGTAATTTCCAACCGAAATATAAATATAATTATCGTGATAAGTAAAAGAGGTAATTGATACACTGTCTAATCCCTGATTCCTCTTTATAAAACTAAATCCTTTATTAGTTGATACATAAAGATTATGTGCTGTATAGAAAGGCGGATTCATAGTATCTGCAGCAACGAAAACATAATCATTATATTTATAAATTGCATTAACTCTTATATAACCGGGAATAATATTAATGAAATTCTGACCATAATTTCCGGAGCGATAGAGTCCATTATCTTGAGAACCTGCGAATATTACCGAGTCTTCAACAAATATAGATGTTGTTGGTTGATTAAAAATTACTGTCCAATTAGTTCCGTTATTTGTTGATACTTTTAATCCTGCTCCAGCGGAATATAGTCTACCGTTTGAGTAAAAAAGCACAAACCCACCGGGATTATTTTCAGTTACCCAATTTTGTCCATTATTTGATGATTTTAGAAAATACATTGCAGTCTGCGTATAAATAAAATTATTATCACATTCAATATCATGTATACCACCCGCTAATTGTGGAAAGGTTGTCATTTGAGGCCAGGTTTCACCATCATCTGTTGAATAATACATTGTTGATGAGCCAAGACCACAATAAATAGCATAATTATTTTTCGCAATATTCCATGCATAAAGAGCAAATCCTTGAATACATCCGTTCCAGTTATTACCATTATCTGTTGAACGAAACAGAGTAACAGTACCACCAGCATACATTTTTGAATTATATACTTTTAACTCATTGATATCTCCTCCTAAAGGTGTTCCTAATCCTACCGGAATCCACTGAGAATATAAATTTAGAGAAGAGACTATAAATAAAAAAATAATTATAAATGTTATTTTGTTCATATTTTTATTTATTTATTCAAAACTATGATTATAAACTTTGAATCTCAATGATAATAATATTAAATTATTTTTATGAAGATTATTTATCTAAGAACTTTTTCAAATAAATACTTGTTGAGTTTATATAGAAATTTTGTAATATTTAAATTATCTTTTATACTATTGAAAAGATAATTGTTGAATAATTAGATGATTTTTATTGAATATTATATTTTTTATTGATGATAAAAAACTACATTTTAATAAACTAATTAATAAATTAAATCTCGCCAATGAAGAAAGCATTCTTATTTCTTTTTTTTATTACAACACTTACTTTGTTTATAAGTGTTGTATTTGCCCAAATTGATGATCCGACACTGGATCAAATTCCCCCGAATTTTCGTAATTTGAATATGCCTGTAGTTTATGTTCCTTATGCTGTTATTACAATTAATGACTATGATAATTTTATTATGGGAACCACATATTCCGAGGGGCATATTTCAATTAATCCTAAAAACCCCTTACAATTTTTTACTGGTTGGAACATTAATGTTGCTTTTTACAACCATAATGGGTTAGATTGGCTTACGACAACTGTTTCATTTCCCAATGCTGCAGGGGACCCGGTTACCGCTGTTGATAGTTTAGGCAACCTTTATTATGAAACAATGAAAAGTCCTATTACCGGATGTTGGGTTGCTAAATCGACAAATTTTGGTATCAACTGGGTTTATACCAATGTAACGGCTGTAAGTGGAAATGATAAGAACTGGATTACTTGTGATATGACCGCAGGACCATACTCGAATTATGTTTATTCTACAATGACGAGTTCTGGAACAGCAAAGTTTTGGAGAAGCACAGATATAGGAACTACCTTTGCAGAAACAGCAACCCTAACCCCGCACTCATTGCCTGGCGCAATGGTATGCGTTGGACCTAATGGTAATATTTCTGGTGGTTGTGTTTATGCAGTTACTCATAGCGGAACAAATGGAGCTGGTGTATATACATTCTTTTTATCTACAAATGGTGGCGCAAACTTTACACAGCAGTCTTCAGTACAATGGTCAAATTATATAGGTACAGAGATTTCAGGTCGCTCTACTGTAAATGGTATGAGAACCAGACCATATCCTTTTATTGCTGCTGATAACAGTTGGGGTCCTTATAGAGGTAGACTTTATTGTGTATATGCTTCAAATGAGCCGGTAGGAAATGGAAATAAACCTGATATATTTCTAAGATACTCAACTGATAAGGGAGTAACCTGGTCAGCAAGAAAAACTGTAAATGATGATCCCAATACACAAAACAATCACAACTTCTTTCCTGCAATCTGGTGTGATAATAAGACGGGGTATCTTTATATAAAATGGTATGATACAAGAAATTGCCCAACAAGTGATAGTATGGATGTATATGCTACTTATACTACGGATGGAGGAAATACTTTCGCTCCAAATCAGAGAATTACAAATCAAATAGCAAAAACGAAACTTTCAAGCTCAGGTAGCCCACCGGCATATCAGGGTGATTATGATGCAATTATGTCTAACGGTAAAGTTTCAGTTCCTGTATGGTGTGATTTCAGATATAATAATTATACAAGTATGTCAGCATATTTCCCGGATTTTGCTATGCGATTAAATCCAACTCAAGATAGCTTAAATTCCAATAATGGAAACATTATAATTCAAATGCAGGTGCCAAGTGTGAAACTATACACAGATACAGTAATTGTTTCGGCATCAATCTCTCCGACACCACCATCAGGAACGATAAATATTACCTTCCCATCAGGAAATAAATTATCAACGTTTCCCGGGAATGTTCCTATAAATATTACAGGAACAGGTGGAGTTACCACCGGAACTTATACATTACTTGTAACTGCAAAAGGACCTAATGGAACTCCGGTACATACGAGAACAGCAACAATTTATGTAAGTCCTTTAGTTACAGGAACAGGTGAGAAACCCAAAGTAGTAAATAACTTCCAGTTATTCCAGAATTATCCAAATCCATTTAATCCCGTTACCAAGATAGAGTATAATCTTGCAAAAACAGCAGATGTAAAATTAGCAATCTATAACAGTCTTGGAAGTGAAGTTACAAGTTTTTCTTATCCTAACCAACAGGCAGGAAAGCATGTAGCGGTATTTTATGCCGGTAATCTTAGTTCCGGAATTTATTTTTACAAGCTTATCGCTGGAGAATTTACAGATGTAAAATCAATGATACTATTGAAGTAAGAAAATAGTAAGGTAGGTTTTTATTTTAAAAGGGATTGCTGACATTGCAATCCCTTTTTATATATTTCTATTTGTTAGATGATTCTAAATTGATTAACCATCTTTTCTTATCAATTCCTGCTGCATAGCCTGAAAGAGAACCATTTTTTGCAATTACTCTGTGACATGGGATTACAATTGCGAATTTATTTTTATTATTTGCATTTCCTACTGCCCTATATGCACCTGGGAAACCAATTTTCTTTGCTATTGTTGAGTAAGAAATAGTTTTTCCATATGGTATTTTTTTTAATTCATTCCATACTTTTATTTGAAAAGGAGTGCCTGATAACCTTATTTTCAAATCGAACTTTTTTCTTTTTCCTTTAAAATATTCAGTAAGTTGTTTCTTACATTCTTTAATACTTTCATATGTTGGGGTTTGAGATTTTTTCTCCTTATTTGAAAATTCAATTCCGTAAATATAATCATTATCACCAGTAATTTTAAGAACCCCTATTGGACTTTTATAATAAAAATCTTTCATTTTTATTGATTGTTTTTTTCTGGAAATATTAGTGAAAAAATAATAGCCATTAGTAGCGCAAAAACATAACTACCAAGCCTTTCTGAAACACCTGTGGGAATTAAAAGGAAATTTTTCCATATTATAGTACCAATTGTCCCAGCTAATAATGATGAAATTACACCTACCCTTGATAATCTTTTCCAGAATAAAAGTAAAATTAAAGCGGGTCCGAACGAAGAACCAATTCCCGACCAGGCATAAGAAACTAATCCATATACAGTATCCTTAACTGTTATCGCAAGAATTAATGCAACTATTCCTACGCAGAGTGTAATAATTTTGTTTACCCAAAGTTTTGAGTGTTCTAATTGATTAACACTATTGTTCTTTTTGAGATTCATAATAATATCTTCTGTAATAGAGGAAGAACTTACGATTATTTCTGAGGATGCAGTGGACATAGTTGCAGATATAACTCCTGATAATAATAAACCTGCAATAATTGGTGCAGTGAAAAAGTTTATTAAAACAGGTAGTACAGTTTCATAATCTTTTATAAGACTTGTCTGCTCTATATTTAAAAAGCCGCTCTTCACAAAAACAAATCCCATATATCCTATAATTAAAGCACCAATATATGCAAATATAGTCCAGAATATTGCTGTCCACTTTGCGTAAATAACATCTCTTTCGTTTTTTATAGCCATCATTCTCGTTAATAATTGTGGTTGTCCTGTATATCCAAAAGCCCAACTCAGCCCGCTTAAAATAAATAATACCCCTACGAAACCATTATTTTCAACCAATGAAGTTTTTCCTGTTGTCGCAAGCATAGCTAAAGCGTCAACATTATTGATTAAAGCAATTGAAATAAGTATAATAGGCAGTACGATTAAAGTTATTATCATAAGTATAGATTGAAATATATCAGTAACAACGACGGTAACAAATCCTCCAATCATACAATAAAAAATAACTATAACAGAACTTAGCACCATACCCCAAAAGGGATTTAATCCAAAAGTATCCTCAAGGATTTTTCCGCCACCGCTAAATTGCGCTGCTATATAAAATGTGAAGAAAAACACAACAATTAATGCAGAGATAATTCCAATTAGTTTTTCAGACCCCGGAAATCTTTTAGAAAGTAATCCCGGAACAGTAAAGGTATTGTACTTTTCAGTTTCTTCTCTTAACCTATTTCCCATAACAAACCAAATGAATCCTATTCCGATGATACATCCAAGAGCAATCCAGATTGCCTGAAAGCCTAGTAAATAAGCTTCTCCGGTTAAACCAAGCAATAACCATGCTGATTCTCCTGTAGCTCTTTCCGATAAAGCAAGAGAAACCCCTGAGAATTTTTTACCACCTAAAATAAAATCATGAGTTGTTTTAACTCTAAGGGCTGATATTAAAGAGATAGTTAATACAATAACTAAGTATGCAAAAAATATTACTATCAAATAATAACTTGTTTAGTTTTTGTAACTAATTTTTATATTTTTAAATTATATATTGACATTAGTACCTATTCCCATCTCTAATGCTTTATCATAGACCAACTTTGCGGTAGCTGCATCTTGTATTGCTAAACCATTTGATTTAAATAATGTAATTTGAGATGCATCTGTTCTACCTTGCTTTTTACCGGTTATTATTTCACCAAGTTCACCATAAAAATGTGATTGTGTAATTTCTTTATTTTTAAATGGAATAATTATATCTCCGGCTTCATTGAAGCATGCTTCTGTTGAATCACCTACTACTAAAGACCTTTTAATTGTTATTGTATCAAGCTCACGGGTATTTGGTGTATGACTTCCGATACCATTTATATGTGTTCCGGGTCTGATTTTATTTCCATCAAATAGGGGAGTTGAAGATGAGGTAGCAGTACAGATTATATCTCCCTCAAGTACTTCTTCCGGAGAATTTGCTTTTGTAATTTCCAAATTAAGCTTCTTACTCATCTCGTTAATAAAATTGTTTGCAACATCCTCTAATAAGTCGAAAACAATTGCTTTTTTTATTTTTCTGACTTCGTATATAGCCCATAACTGCATTTTTGCCTGAACACCTGCACCAAATATACCAACTATTCCATTCGTTTCTTTATTTGCTAAATACTTAGTTGCAACTCCGCTTGCTGCCCCTGTTCTTACAGCAGTTAAATATCCACCGTCCATAATACATTTTACCTCTCCTGTTTCGGGATCTTGTAGTAAGACTTTTCCAATTGTAGTTGGTAACCCGAATTTAATAGGATTATCTTTATAAACAGAAACAACTTTACAAGCCAATGCCTGACTTTCTTTTAGATATGCCGGCATATATAAATTCAAACCCATATCTGATTTTATACCAATCCTTAATGGTAGAACCGCAGTGCCATTCGTTAATTCTGCAAATGCTTTCTCAACAGCATTTATACAATCTGACATTTGTAGTATTTTTATTAGGTCATCTCTAGTAAGAATTAAAGACATTTATTCTCCTTTCTCCTGAATTATTAGTTTTCAGGAATTAAATTTCAAAGAAATTTTTATTAAAATAAAAAATTAAGAATATTTAGTTATTTATTAAAGGTTTTTATTTAACCCTTTAAATATTTTCAGATTTGAGCTTCTAAAGATGAATTTATAACATGGAGAATATGATATTTTATAAACTGTGTGTTTTTGTATTTATATTTAATTTATGAAGTTATATTTTTATAAAAACTTAATATATATGTATAAATCAAAATCTTATATAATTTTAGGGGTTATATTTATATTTCTATGTTTATTTGTAACTGAATCAAAATCGCAAGTTGTATACATAACAAAATATAAGAGTGAAGCTGATAAAGTAATTTATGTTACGAAATACAAAAGTGACGCCGATTTAATTGTTTATGAAACCAAGTATAAAAGCGAAGCTCAACCTTATAGTGGAATTTGGTTTTATACAAAATACAAAAGTGAAGCTGATTGGATAATATATTTCACGAAATATAAAAGTGAAGCTGATGTAGTTGTATATTTTACAAAGTATAAGAGTGAAGCAGGATGGAATTAATTAGTTAGAGCTTTGATGATATTTAATTTCAATTATATTTTTCCCCAACCCTATTAAAGTAATAATAATTTTATGAAAAAAATTTTATTAGTGGCTTTTATTTTTATTTTTTGCAACATTTTATTTTCTCAAGTATTAAATGATAATTTATCAAAAATAGGCGCTAAATATGCCGAAAAGTATATGCAACCATTTACCGATGGGCTTGGCATTGCTTTTAACTCACATTTTATAGATGGCAGAATGCAAAGCGTGGGTAAATTGCCTTTTGAAACAAATTTATATGCAGGGGTTAAATTGTCCGCGATAGCTTTGACTGATGAAGATAGGTTTTTTGATTTAAGTTTTACAGATTCAATACTTGTTGGTGGTCAAAAATTTCTTGCTTACTATAATGTTACAGGAGCGCCAACTGTTTTTGGTCCTACCACCCCCGCGGTTGCAAAGGGGTATTACTATGCAGCAGGTGTTCAAATCCCGGCTCCTGATTTAACTTTAGCAAGTGGAATTGTTGATACTAAATTTTATCCATTCATTATTCCACAAATAGGTTTAGGTTCTTTCTATGGTGCTGATGTTATTGTAAGATTTCTTCCGCGTGTAAACTTGTCAAATTATGGTGACCTTGGTTATTCGGGTGTGGTTTTCAGATATAATTTAAGTTACTTAATACGGGGTATTCCATTTGAGATTGGTTTACACGGCGGGTTTCAGAATTTCAGCATTAGAAATGATGATGGGGTAAAATATTTTGATGCTAACGGCTATGTTGCAGGGTTACAATTTGCAAAGAAATTCCCGTTTGTTACTATTTACGGGGGTGGACAGTATGAAACGTTTGATCTTGAACTAAACTATAATTATCGTAATCCGTCAACAAATATTGTTGTTCCTGTTTCTATTTCACAAAAAAGTGGTGCAAATTTCAGGGGAGTTGCAGGCGCAAGTTTAACTATTTTAACTATGATGGCAAACTTTGAATTAAATATGGGAAAACGGTTTCTTATTACAGCTGGCTTAGGATTCGCTTTGTAAGGAATTATAAAATTTATTTTAGATTTTATATTAACTATAATTTTATTAACAAAAATAAATTATTATGGCTAGAGAAAAAAAAGTTAACAAAAATGTTTTAAGTTTTGGACCAAGAAGAGGGGAATATTATGAAGTAAATGATATTATGAAAAAAGTTTCAACTTTTTCTGAGGATGAATTACAACTTTTTGAAAAGATGGATATTATTTATAGAACATTATGTGGTGTTCTTTATAATTTTGTGCCCACAAGTGGCCATCCCGGTGGTTCCATTTCATCGGGCAGATTTGTGCAATCAATTGTTTATAAAACAGCTGATTATGATTTTACAAACCCGCATGACGAAAAAAACGATATGATTGTTTATGCTGCAGGACATAAAGCAATGGGCTTGTATGCAATGTATGCTTTAAGAAATGAGTTTGTTAGAGTTTTTGAACCTGAGTTACTTCCTTCTGACGCAAAAAATCAGGTTAGATTTGAAGATTTACTTGGTTTTAGAAGAAATCCGACAAATGATACACCTTTATTTTTAAAATTTAAATCTAAGGCATTAGATGGTCATCCTACTCCCGCTACCCCATTCGTAAAAGTTGCAACAGGTGCCAGTGGCGTAGGTGTACCTTCTTCATTTGGATTAGCATTAGGTGCTATTGATTGGTTTGGTTCAGCTGCTCCAAAAGTTAATGTAGTAGAAGGGGAAGGAGGTATGACTCCCGGTAGAGTTGCAGAAGCATTAGCTGGAGCGTCATCAATGAGATTACATAACATTATAATGCATATTGATTTTAACCAGGCATCAATTGATACGAATAGAGTTTGTAGGGAAGGAGAATTAAAAGGTGATTATGTACAATGGAACCCAATGGAACTATTATATCTTCACGATTTTAATGTGATTTATGTTGATGATGGAAAAGATTTCAATAAAATATTAGCAGCGCAATTATTTGCAAAGCAATTAACTAATAAAATGCCTGTTGCTATCGTGTATCGGACAATAAAAGGATGGAAATATGGAATTGAAGGAAGAACTTCTCACGGAGCTGGTCACAAATTCTGTTCAGAAGAATACTATAAGTCATGTGAAGAATTTGAAAATGCATTTAACCTTAAAGTTCCAAGATTCATTGATAAAAGTGTAGAAGAAATTAAAAAAGAATTCAGTTCCTTATATCCGGATTATAAAGGAGATTGGAAAAGATTATATATTGAGCAGGTATTTTATGATACCTTGATGACTATAAGAAAGGCTATAGAAAGCGAAAAAGGATTTTCATTATTTGCAAAGTTAATTAGTGATTCTAAAAATAGACTGAAAAAACTTAACAGGGTGCCAAGAGAAAATAAACCGCATCTTGAGAATTTATATTCAGATACATCAATAAATGAATATAAAATTCCTGAAGAACTTGGATTAAAACCTGGTGTTACAACTACAATTAGAGCTGCATTAGGTGCTTCACTTGGTTATTTGAATAAGAAAACCAATGGAGCATTCTTTGGTGTTGCCGCAGACCTTTTAGGTTCTACAAGTATAAATTTAGTTGGAGAAGGATTTCCTGCAGGATACTTCGATTCTATCGATAACCCGGATGCCCGAATCTTGACAATAGGTGGTATATGTGAAGATGCTATTGGTGGGTATATGGCAGGAATTGGTGCTTTTGGTAAAAATATTGGTGCAAGCTCTTCCTATGGAGCTTTTATTTCTGCAATGGAACATACTCCCGCAAGATTACATGGTATTGGTGAACAAAATAAAGTTATGCATTTCGGTGGAAATTATAATTCATGGATTTTAGTTAATGCCCACGCAGGTTTAAAAACCGGAGAAGATGGCCCTACTCATGCAGACCCACAATGTTTGCAGTTAATTCAGGAAAATTTTCCCCCGGGAGTTTTAATTACCTTAACCCCCTGGGAACCAGCAGAAGTATGGCCTCTATTAATAGCTGGCTTAAAGAAAAGACCAGCAATACTTTGTCCTTTTGTGACAAGACCTAATGAATTAGTTGCGGATAGATTTGCTATGAAACTTGCACCTGTTGAAGAATCTATAAAAGGAGTATATAAATTAAGGAGAGCTAATCCATCTTCGAAGGTTGATGCCTACATAGTACTTCAGGAAAGTGGTGTTGCAATTGAATTTGTATATAAAACATTACCACTATTAGATAAAGACGGATATAATGTAGAAGTGTACTATGTTTCAAGTGCAGAATTGTTTAATTTATTACCAAAAGAAGAACAGGAAAAAATATATCCTCATTCAGTTGCAGAAGTGGCAATGGGTATAACAGGATTTACTTTACCAACAATGTATAAATGGATAACAGGTACTTATGGGCGCGAACATATTTTACACCCATTTATGAAAGGTCATTATCTTGGTAGTGGTAGTGCAGAAAGTGTTCTTAAAGAAGCAGGCCTTGACGGAGAGAATATGTATAAAGAGGTAGTGAAGTTTATCAACAAATTGTAATACAATACTTGAATATCTGTTAAAATAGAAATCACCATTCTACAGAGGTTTTAATGTAAAAATTAAAACCTGGCTCTGAAATTATTAAGCCTCTATATGTAGAAAGGTGATTTCTATATTCTTTATTAAGGATATTTTCAAATCCTGAAAGAAATCTCAATTTTAAAAATTGAAAATTTAAATATCCTGTACTAAAAGCAGCATTGAATATTGCATATCCTGGAGTAACTATTTCTCCTTCCGCAATTAAATTTTGTTCTGCTGAAATTATTGAATTTACATCAAAGAATAACCATTCTGTTATCCAGCCCTGAACTCCAACTTTTAAGTTAAAAGGAGGAATTGCCGGTAAATTAGCATTATTTCCTGTATCCTCTCCCCTGACATAAGCAGCCATTATATAAGTATTTATATATTTATAGAAATTGAAAATTAAACTTAAATCAAACCCATATAATCTTGCAGTACCGATGTTAGTTTTTATATATGCTGGTCTTCCCTCATAAATTGTTGGTGTTTCAGAAACAAGATTATTAAACGAATTAAGAAAAATATTACCGGTAAATGATATTGATTTATTTTTTAAGTTTAGGAAATTGTGCCATAATCTAATTCCTAAATCTAAGAAAAGACCTCTTTCTGATTCTAATTCTGGATTACCGAGTTTTACAATGTTACCAAGATCTATATATTGATAACGCTCTTCTAAATTTGGTGAGCGGAATGAACGCGCAATATTAAAAGTAATATCTATGTCTTTTTGAACAGTATAAATAATATTGAGATTTCCGCTCCAGGAAAAAGTTGATATATCTTTTTTACTCCAAAGTAATTTTTGTCCTGCCGGATTTGGATTGTAATTCCCATTGACAATTTCGTATAATGGTTGTAATAAATCCCTATTACTTATATTTATATTATCTACTCTACCCCCAAAAGTAATTTTTAGTTTATCGTTGAATAATCTTAACTCATCTTGTAAGTATAAACCAGCACTTAAATATTCCGCATCAGGAACAGGTTTTTCACCTATAGTTTTAAATGTGGTTGATAATACTGTATCACCTACTGAACTTAAAGTTTCTATTTTTTGATTTCTTTCTCTACGGCTGTCGAGTATTCTTTTCCAGATATCTATTCCTGTAATTATTGTATTATTGTATAATGGTTTCAACAAACCTTGCAATTGAACTCCATTTACATAATGCCTTCCACTTGGAGTTATAGATAATACTGTAATTCTTTGTTTTGGAGATGTTCCACTTGGTGGTTTAATTGTAACTTGATTTGGAATATTTTCGACATCGCGTAAAATATAATGATAATAATATTTAAAGGATAATGAATTTAAAAATTTTGAAATATTGTTTATCCTGTATTCGGCGCTGTATAATTGCCTCCTTTCCTGCGGATATTTTACAATTGCTGTCTGAGGAAACAATGTTACGCCTCCCGGTATCCCAACATCTTTTGCGTAGTAATTTTGATATTGAATTTTTAATTCGCTTTTTGAAAAAGGAATAATTCCTAAAGAAGCACTCAAATAATAATCTGTATATTGGCTGTTTGGTAAAATTCCTGATGGAGTTCTTGTGTCTTTTGCATTTGAATAAGAACCACTGATTTTAAAATAGTAATTTTTATTACTTGTTTGTAGAGTCAGTTTACTTGAAGGGTTATTATTTACTGTGCTATATCCGAATTGAAACGTTCCACCGATGATTTTCTTGTAATAACCAGGTGTTTTCGTGTAGATATTTATTACTCCGCCTGTTGCTCCCGTACCATATAAAGTTGAAGTTCCTCCCTTTATTATTTCTATTCTATCAATGTCAGATATATCCAACATCGATAGCCTTGCAGATAAATCATTTGCTGTTTCAATTCTGTTTCCATCAATTAAAGTTACAATATTATTTTTACTTAATCCTCTAATGCTAACATCAGTCGCCCAGATACCGTCTCTGATTAAAAATATACCTGGTTTTATTGAAATAATTTCTGATAATGTTTTTGATGGTGCTTTTATTATTTGTTCTTTATCTATAATTTCAATGGGAGAAGGTATATCTTTTATGGATTTTTCGTATCTGTAACTTGTTACATTTATTTCCTCTGTTCTTATTGGAGAAGCAATTAGTTTTATGATTATATTTTGTTGTGTGTATTTAAAAACTTTTACATATATTTCTTTATTATTATATCCTATTCTTGATGCAGTTAAAGTATAATCTCCCTCAGGAACATCATTAATATAAAACAATCCTTCAGTATCAGTGTTGGAATAAAATTTATTTTGTAAGTTGTAAAGTACAATTGAAACATTATGAATACCTTCTCCTGTTTCAATGTCGATAATTTTGCCTTTAATATCACTTTTATTTTGGGAATATAGTTTAGTAAAAGGAATAATGAAAATTAGAAATAAGAAAGAAAATATTATATATCTTTTCATATAAATTTTACTTAATAATTAAAACAAAATCTTTTCTGATATTGTTTCTGCTATTGATAAACATGAAGTTGCAGCAGGTGACGGAGCATTACAAACATGTAATATATTCTTATTTTCAACAAATAAAAAATCATCAATTAAATTTCCTTCGGCATCTACAGCCTGAGCTCTTACACCTGCGGGACCAGGAATTATACACTCTGATGTTATCTTTGGCACAAGTCTTTGCAAAGATTTTACAAATGCATCTTTGGAAAATGATCGGTAAAATTCCCACACACCGATTTTCCAATATTTCTTTGTCATATTATAAAACCCCTTCCAGAAAACACTATCTAATAAATCTTTTACACTAAAATCATATTTTTCATATCCTTCTCTTTTAAAAGCAAAAACCGCATTTGGTCCAACCTCTCTGTCTCCTTTAATAGTTCTTGTAAAATGAACCCCTAAAAAAGGAAAACGCGGATCTGGTACAGGATATATTAAGTTGTTTACTAAATTTTTAAATTCTTTTTTAATTAAATAATATTCTCCACGAAATGGAATAATTTTAATTTTTAATTCAGGGTTTGTAATCCTTGCTATTCTGTCTGAATATAATCCTGTGCAGGTTATTAGATATTTTGATTTGTAAATATTTTTATTTGTTATAATAGTTATTTCTGAGTTAGTTGAGGTACTTTTTATATCGATTAATTCTTCGCCGAGAATGATTTTACCATTTAAATCAGTTATTAATTCACAAATCTTATGCGCTACTTCTTTAAAATCAATTATTCCTGTCTGAGGAACAAATATTCCTTTTACTCCATTAGCGTTTGGCTCTATTGTCTTAATTTCTTCTCTATTTAATATCTTAAGATTTTCAAGCCCGTTTTGATTTCCCCTCTCATAAATTTTTTGTAATGATTCTATTTCACTTTCTGAACAGGCAATAATTACTTTACCACAAATGTCATAGGGTATCTCATATTCATTACAAAACTCTAATAACATTTTATATCCTTTTCTGCAGTTCTTTGCTTTTAAACTGCCGGGTTTGTAGTATATACCTGAATGTATCACTCCGCTGTTGTTTCCCGTTTGATGAAGAGAAACCCCATTTTCTTTTTCGATTAAAGCAATTTTTAATCCCTTATATTTTTTTAGAAGAGTATAGCAGGTGCTAAGTCCAACAATTCCCGCTCCGGCAATAATGATATCAAAAGTTTTATAGTTATAGCTAATCTTTTTCATAATCTTTTATTTCTGCTTCAACAGATATAATCTCCTCAATGTTTTTAGATTTGACATTAAATATTACAGAAGTTAATTTTTTCCCATATACACATCCTGTATCTATATTTATATAATTTTTATAGTCCGTCATTACATTTGAATGAGGTGTGTGACCAAAAATCTGAAACTTACCAATATTTGAAGGAGTATTTCTGTTCCATAACATATAAATTTCCGGTGTACCTTTAATAATACCTGCATGTGTTATTAAAATATTTTTCAATTCTATTTTCATAGGTAGATTTTCGAAAAAGTTAAGATGTTCCAATTTTTTTAGTTTTTCCTCCAATTTATAAAACTCAGCCCTGGACTCAGTTCCGGTATAATTTTTTTGAGTTGAGTAGCCACCATTAATATAGAAAACATCCAATTCGTAACAAAAATCCAGTAAAGACCGGTCTTTTGTATCTTTATTAAAGTATTTTTTATAACTATATAAAGCATCAAGTAAAATTTGTTCGTGATTTCCTCTTACGGGATGGATTTTTTCGTTAATACAAAATTGAACAACTTCTTTGGAGTAATTTCCCCTGTCAATTAAATCACCAACAGAATACACTTTACATTTGAAATCTGATATTTTTTTATAAAGTTTTTCTAAAGTATTAATACAACCATGTATGTCGCCAATTACCGCAATTATATTTTTGTCCATCTAAGCTCTATCCTCAACATTCATTTTATTAGTTCTAAATATTTTAATATTAATTTTTCTAATTCTTCCGTATATCCTTCACTTTTTAACCTTAAAAAGTCTTCCTGTAAAGTATTTAGTGAGTTTGGACCGGATATTACTATTTCAGGAGGAGAATTTCTAACTATGTTTTCTCCTGGTCTTGATTCTCGCTTTTGTTCGAAATCCTTTTCTCTTTGTGACAACTGAAACTCAAGCATTCTGGAAAGAATTTTATTTTGTCGTTCTATTGTTTTCTGATCAATTTTATATTCACTTAAATCTTTTATTATTTGTTCCATTTCTTTTTCTACTTCTTTTAAATCACCAAGAAGCTTTTCCCCTGATTTCTTTCTCTCTTTTTCAAACTCTGCATTTAATTCTTCTAAAGACTTTTTTACCTGTTCCTGTTGAAGTTTTAATTTATCTATTATATCTTTCTTTTCAATGTCATTGTCATATCTGCCCCTGCCGTCTGTACCTTTATTACCATCAAGGGCTAATTTTTGTAACTGACCGTTGATTCCTTGCTGCATCATAATTAATTGTGCAAGCTTTTCCATAAGAGATGATAATCTTGAATTCCTACCCTTTTTATTTCCAGTTTTTGCTTGTTCCTCTATTTGTGAAATCAAACTATTAAGCATATCTGATACTTTGTCAAGTGATTCCTTTGCTTTTTCCTGATTTTGAACTACCTGACCTTTATCAGATTTGTTCAGATTTTTTTCTGCTTGTTCCATTCTATTATATGCTTCTCCAAGTTCCTTCCCTAATTCAGGTGGTATTTGCAAACCATCTTTAGTTAATTCAAAAATTTCATCCACACTTTTTGAAAGTCTTGATTTTAAATTTTTTTGCTCGTTAGTAAGTTCTTGAAGATTATCTGATTTTTTTGTCTTGTCTTTTAGTTGTTCCTGTTCTTTTCTAAGTTCATCAATGTCTTTTTTAATCTGTTTAATTTTGTTTACCATTTTCATTAAGAAATTTTCCGTATCAAGTGCATTTTCAAGGGCATCCATCATTTCATCATTCAACTCGTTTAAATCCTCCATTATTTCTTCTTGTGTTTCCTCTGACTCTTTAACATTGCCTTCATTTAACTGTTTAGAAGATTTATCCATCTTATCAGAAGTCTTTTTTGAATTTAATTTATCTCTTATCTTTTCTAAATCGCCAGTGTTTAAATCGTCTTTTGTTTTTTTAATGTTTTCTATTAAATCTTTGATATTATTTTTAAAATTATTAAGCTCATTTTTAATCTCTGTCTGTTTTTCTGAAAGTTTCTTAGTTTCTTCTGAATTATTTTTATCCGCTAATTTTGTTTGTTCTTTGAGTTCCTCTTGTCGTTTTGTTATTTCATTAAGTTGTTTTGTTAAATCACCGAATTTCTGCAAGTTTTCTATCTTATACATTAATTTCATTATCTCTTCAAGCTGTTTTCTAAATGCTTCTTCATCAAAATTTATATTCTTTAATTCTTCTCTGAAATCGCGCGGATTGTCATTTTTCAGCGCCTTCTGAAGCTTTTTCAACATTTCCCTGAATTCTTCAGTATTTATCTTATTAAACTGTTCCTGTAATTCTAAAAATTGTTTTAGCGTCTTTTCACTTAATACATTATTTTTCATAAGTTCATCAAGAGTCTGATTGAGATTCTTCTGTAATGCATCAAGGTTCTCCTGTATTCTTTCTACTTTTTCTTCAAGCTCTTTTTTCTTTAGTGCTTCATTTATTCCCAATTCTTCACTCTTTTCAATATTTTTACTTAACTCTGCTATATCGTTTTCCATATTTTTTATATCTTCAAGAATTGAACTTAATCTTTTCTTTATTTCACCCGTGTACTTTTCATTATTTTTTAACAATTCTATTGGAGAAACGTATTTTAGATACCTTGTTTCTGATTTAGTGCTTTTGCCATTGTTATCCGTTACTTCTAAATAGTATTCTATATATTGACCTGACTTCATTAATGGTAAGTACCAGACATAAGGAACCTCTAATATAGTTGCCTCTTTATTAAGTATTGGAACAGAGATACTGTTAAAAATAGAACTTGCTGAAATATTTTTTTCTCTAATATTATAAAACAGCTGTAAAGAACTGAACCCATAATCATCGGAAATTCTTGTCCTTATTATTATTGATTTTTCTCCTTTTAACGAATGTTCAGTTTGAACGGGTTCGATAATCCTTATCTGCGGCGGAGAGTCATATATTACTTTTATTTGATGATAGTTATTTTCTCTGTTTATTGAACCTTCATTGTCTTTAAGTATAAATCGGTAATTGCAGGTTTCTTTTGCAATAAATTTACCATTAGCAGTATTTTTATCTGTTGAAAAGGTAATAAAATCCGGTTCATTAATTTTATCAATACTTTTTATATTGCTTTCTTCAATGCTCAGTTCTATTCCGGCTGAAGATAGTTCTTTGTTGGAAGTTATTAGAAACTCTATCTCACTACCTTCCGGACATAAAATATTTCCATCTGTATTTTCAAGAGTAAATCTTTTAATTCGTGTATATTCCGGAGGTATTACATTAATGTTTAAAAATTTGACTACAGGATAATCCAATAAAGATATCTTATATTCTGATGACTTTACATCTTTATAGGAGAAGAAATATCTTGTTTCAGTAGTAATGTTTTGTAACACTACAGTAAAAACATTCCTTTCATTATTATTTATTATTTCTTCTTTTCTGTCGGGAATCCATACCCCTTCTGAGGTTAAAGTTTCAGTTGTGAATTCAATTTTTTCTATTGTTAAGTCAGGATCAAGAGAACTTAACCTTGCTGTTATTATTAAATTTCCCCCCTTTAAAACTTTTACATCACCCGGATTAACCTCAAACCTTATGCTCTCATTGTCAGATGTATATTCATAATTGTAATTAATAAATTTATTAAAAGAAGAAAACAAAGGTTTTGAAAAAAATAAAAACGAAACAATAATAAATAAAACTAAAATTATTCCCCCTCTTAATAACTTTTTAATTTTATTAAATGGAATAAAAGATGAAAAATCTTTATTCTTATATTTATTGGACACTCTTTTAAGATTGTATTCTGCAAGCGGGAACGAAAAATATTCAGATTCTTCTGAAGATATATTATTGTTATTTAAAAAGGATTTGTATATAGACACTGAAAAAGGTAAATCATCCCCTATTTCAGGATGAACTTTTTCAAGTTTTTCTGCATATTTTTCTATAAACTTATTGCTTGCCTGGTTTTTGGGGAAGTTTTTTTTAATTAAATAAATTGTGGAAATAATCAAAGAAAGTAAAATATACCCTGAAATTATCCCCCAAAAGATTATTGTTCTGATAAAACTTCCGTAATTAATAAATACACCTGAAATAATGAATAGAAAAGATATGAATATAGCAATTATAGTTAAACTTAATGTTCTTTTTAAGTAATAAAAAATTTGCTCCTTCTGATAAGTCTCGGAAAGTTTCTTTTCTAATAAAACTAAGTCTTCACTTGCTGTTAAAGTATTAATATTCATATAATTTTAAAACTAATTCAGAAATATATTTGTTTCAATATATAAAGATAGTAAATAATACAAATATTGTATTAACTTTTAGAATTTAAAAAATATAATTATTTTCACAATAAAACATTAAAAAATATGGAATTAGAACAAAAACCTTTTAAAGGATTCAAACTATTTATGATGACAATCCGCGCCTATGCATTTCCAGCTTCTATTATTCCTGTTATATATGGTTCTTTGCTTGCTGTAATTTTGAACAAAGATATTAAATTTGATTTTCTTCTTTTCTTTTTAACCTTAATAGGTGCTATGTGTGTGCATGTTGGAGCGAATATTGTAAATGATATTTATGACTATAAAAAAGGTATAGACAGGGAAGACAAAAAAGCCGGTATTCCTCATGGTGGTTCTATGGTTCTTTCTATGGGTCTTGTTTCTTTGAAAGAAATGAAGTTAATTTCGGTAATATCATTTTTAATATCTTTAATATTAGGAATTATTATCTGGCGTATGACAGGTAATTTGGTTCTATATCTTATGATATTTGGATTATTTGCTTCAGTCTATTATACTGCTTCACCACTACAACTTAAATATAAAGCACTTGGTGATATTATGGTATTTCTTGGTTTTGGAACAGGAATGACATTAGGTGCGTATTATGTACAGGTGAAAGAATTTTCCTGGCTACCTATTATTCTTTCTATTCCGTTAGGATTTTTGATTGATGCAATTTTGCATTCAAACAATATGAGAGATGTCAAATTTGATAAATCTTTTGGTATAAAAACTATTCCGATTTTAGCTGGAGAAAAGTTCTCAAAATATTTTTATTACTTTCTGATTATTGGCGCCTACCTTTCAATAGTTATTTTTGTTGCAACCGGCTTATTACCTTGGCCCGCACTGTTTAATTTCATTACTTTACCAACTGCGATTAAATTGATTAAGATGGCGAAAAATATTCCTTCAAATGGTATTGAAAGATTTGAGTATGGAACAAAATATAATCTACTTACAGCTCAGTTTAATATGCAGTTTGGTTTAACCCTCGCAAGTGGTTTACTCGTTGCATACCTTTTCTTTTTATAAGTTCTATTAAAGCAAAAAGCAGATCAAAAATAGATCTGCTTTCTGCTTTTAACCTATTTTATGAACACCTATTTAACAAGTAACATTTTCTTTGTCTCAGTGAATTCTGCCGTACTTAATTTATAGAAATATATTCCTGATGCTAATGATGAGGCATTAAATTCGTATTCATAAGTTCCAATCTGTAAATTATCGTTTATCAAAGTACTAACTTCTTTTCCCGTAATATCATATACCTTCAAAACAACTACGCCTTGTTTCGGAATTGAAAAACTTATTTTAGTTGTTGGGTTAAATGGATTGGGATAATTTTGGTTTAAGATAAATTTTTCTGGAACTGTAGAAGAAATTTTCTTTACAGATATGTTGTAATTCTGCGGGTCAAAGTTTGCCCAACCTGCTGTCCAGTTAACACTACCAAAAGCACCTCTGTAACTTACCTGGGTAAAGAATGGATCTGAAAGATTCGGGTTTGAGAAACTTGCTCCGCTAAGCATAGGTGAACCACTTAATGGTAAGAAATTAGCATTATTTTCATATCCGTAAGGGTTAGTTAGTTGTACTTGAGAATTAAGAGTATATACGGTATTCTGAAAACTTGGTGTGTTTATCCATGTAGTTGGGTCGAAATTTGCACCGGCATCAGTTGTCTTTTTGAATCCACCTGGGCATCCTGCAAAAACACAATTTCTTATTTGTATAGTGTCACCTAAACAAGCATTTCCTACACCTATTCCATCGAAAAGTATTGCATCTGGATATCCCATATATATTGAATTATAAAAGCTGGAAAGCATGTTTCTTCTTAGATGCATAGATCGTTTGAAATTGGGATTTACTACTGTATTTGTATCTCTCTTAGGACCAACTATTGTTGCATTAGAAGCTATTGCTTGTGTTCTTGGGGTATTATAATTAAATGGATTATTTGCATTATTATCTACCTCATATCCGTGCGATCCGCTGATATCAGCAATATTAGAATCTCTAACACCTAACAAGAACTGAAGTTTTCCTCTAAATCCATTGTCCTGATCAAAATCGTCATCAACACTTTTATATGCTATTAAATATCTCCCATTTACGGTTCCTCCAAACCATTCAAAAGCATCATCACCACAATAACTTACCTGTACATATTCTATTATTGTTCCTCTTCCAACACCCCCCATAGTTAATCCGTTAATTTCATTTCCACTTGTTCCGGTTAAGTTTATACCCGGAAACTCAATCCTAACATATCTGATTATTCCTGAATTATCATCATCGTTTTGTCCGCCATAATAAGCCGGACTTACAGAAGGAGGTAAACCTTCTATTGCTGCTGTGTCAGCCCCGCTTACAGTATTAATTTTAGCTCTTCCAAGTAATATTATACCTCCCCAGTCTCCGGGTCCTCTTTGCCCTGCCGGGATTCTACTTGTAAATATAATTGGGTTTGAAACAGTTCCATCGGCTATAAGTTTTGCACCTCTTTCAATAATTAATGTTCCGGTTGTTGTTTTATCTCCATATATTACAGTGCCAGGTTGAATTGTAAGTATCGCTGGCTCTTTAACATAAACAAATCCTTTTAGTATATACCTCTTATTGTTTGTAAGAGTTATACTACTTGTAATGTTTGTATTGTTTAATGTAGTAGAGTCCCATATAATTTGTGCTTTGGATAGTTCTACTACACCAAACATAAGTAGTAAACATACGAGAATGATTTTTTTCATTTTTTCTCCTTTTTAATTTATTGTTTTTGAAATTACAATTTATATGACAATGTTATACTATAATTAGAACCTGTTTTTATTCTTCTTACCATTTTGTCTTCATTATTTATTTGTTGCATAAAAATTTTATCCTGATTAAGTAAATCTTTTACACTAAATTTTATTTCCATATTATTTGAGAAAACAGAGAATTGTTTTGATATTGTAAAGTCGATCACATCATTTCCTATTTCATAAATATCTGAATATCCGCTTAAACCTACCTCTGATATTCTGTCTCCAAATCTGTTATAAACTATATTGCTGTTTAAGCCTAAATCATAATTATCATAGAAAAGTCCAACATTAATCATGTATGGAGACTGCCCCTGCATTCTTCTTTCCTTACTTGTTGATACTGTACCTGTTCCCTCAAGATTAACTCTTGAATTAACTATTGTAAAGTTTCCTATTATTGCAAAATCTTCTAAGTATCTTGATATAAAATCAAGTTTCTTTCTGATTTCTATTTCTATCCCAAAATTGTTCGCTCCTCTTTTTGCATTCGTGAATGTTTTTAGTTTATTTGTGTTTGTTGAAATAAATACATCTTCTATTGGAGCATCTATTTTTTTATAGAACAAACTTACAGAAACCAGCTCCCCGGCAGCAGGAAAATATTCATATCTTAAATCATAATTTCTGATTAAAGTTCTTTTAAGGTCTGTAGAATTTCCGAATACTGTTATTCCTGAAACAAAATCCACATAAGAAAACGGAGCAATTTCTCTTAATTCTGGTCGTGCAACAGTTTGAGAATATGCTGCTCGGAGATTAGTTTTATCATTTAGTTTATAAATTATATTTATTGATGGTAAGACATCTTTATTTAATAGATTATTATATATTCTTTCCGAAATAAAACCCGCGGTACTTACATTCTGTTCGGAATATTCGTAACGCCCCCCAAAAATAAATCTGAATTTGCTTATTGAAAAATCCATCATTAAATATCCCGCATAAATATTATCAAATGCTTCATATCTGTCTGATTCTTTTGTTAATTCATCATAGAATAATTTATTATCTCCAAAATTTTCAGGATTGAATAGTTTATCTATAGGTTGATACACAAGATATATCGGTGCATTTATATATAGCGCGGGTCCGAAATTTCTTGCCGTAAAATTCCTGTTCGTATTAGATAATGCAAATCCAAACTTTACCTTCGAATTGATTGTATTATCTGAAGAAAAAGCATTGAATTTAAAAGGAAGCTCAATATTAAAATTTAATCCTCTTGATATATCAGTTAGGTGAGAAAAAAAGCGACCACCAGAGAAATCATTTCCCACATTATAATTTAACGCTGCAAAATATTCTTCTATAGTTCCCATTTCCCGTTGATATGTCATAGTCTTAATATCCGGTTCTTTTCGTCTTGATTCGGAATAAGAAGTATTCCAATCAATTAGTAACTTATTAAACAGGTAATGTTCTCCGATTAACTGGAAAGCAGATAAACTTCTTTGTATAAATCTTGTAATATAAAGTTTTCTTTCAACCTGTTCCGGATTGAAAAATCCATGATACTGTTCTGTTTCATCTTCAGAGGTAAGTGTAAAGGTTGATTTCAAACTTATTTTATTGTATTCATTAAGCTTCGCATTTAAGTTAATTAATCCACCCCACAAAACTGAAAACTCTGAGCTTTTTCCCGTATAACTACTTAACTGTGTGTAATCCGTATTGTACAAATTTCTTTCTATATCTTTATTTATAAATGAATTTTTATATGAATATGCCCCTAAAAAACCAAGTGGAATTTTCCCTAATTTTAAAACCCCTCCAACAGATGCCTGAAAACCACTGTTTATAGGAGCAGTTCTTTTTAATTGCAACCAGTTATTAGGAAATGCTCGACTGAACTCATTAATTTCTGAATTTGAAAATCTTGAGTTTTTTATAGGTTTATCTGGGATTATTGATGGTAACTCACGGCTGCCATTATCAATACCAAGATTGATAAATAAAAGCTTAGTTTCTCCTGCATTATATGTTAAAAATTCTTTTCCGGTTGTGTAGTTGTTTAGTGCACTACTTACAGACAAATTGAATGTAAATACATCCGGAAAATCTTTCGTCCTGATTTGAACTAATCCGCCTGAATAATTACCAGGTTGGTCTGGTGTAAAAGTCTTTGATACAATAATATTTTCCAGTAAATTTGACGGGAATAAATCAAAAGAAAAAGATTTCCTGTCTGGTTCAGTGCTTGGTATAATTGCACCGTTTAATGTTGTATTGTTATATCTTTCCGCTGTTCCTCTTACAAACACAAACCTATCTTTAACAATCGATAAACCAGTAATTCTTTTTAACACATCAGAAGCAGCAGCATCAGGAACCTTCTTTATTTGCTGAGAACTGATCCCATCAGTTATTTTATCTGAATTTTTCTTCTCAACAAGCATTGCTTGTTCATTGGATAAAGTAACGCTGGACTCTATTAATATTTCTTCTGTTGTTATATTTGAAGGGGTTAGTGTTACATCTAAATAAGTTACAGAACCCTGGTTCACAACAACATCATTTATGATTTTATCATTAAAACCAATGTAAGAAACTATTAAGTTGTATTTCCCAGCAGGAAGTTCAATTACATATTTCCCATCCATATCTGTAATTGCTCCCATTTTAGTCCCTTCAACTTTAATTGTCGCTCCTATAAGAGCATCGGAGTTTACTCCGTCCATTACTTTTCCGGTAATTGATTGTGAAAAACTACTAACTGCACTTAGCAGTAGAATTGTAATTAAGAGATAAATAAATTTTTTCATAAAATAGGTTTTTTAATTTTTTCATATTCAAAAATATTTATACCACGTTATGTAAGAATTAAGAAAGGATTATTAATATTATGAATTCGTTAAGAAATTGTTAAAATAATTCTTTGGAACCGCCATTTTTTCTTAAACGAATATAAATTGTGAATTAGAAGTAATTTCTCTTTGAAATCTTCTTTTAAAAAGGAATTAGATTTGTTTTATCATTTCTATTTTAAAATGATTAAATTATTATTACAATAAATATCAAACACAATTTCTTATTTTGAAGAAAAATTTATCTTTGAAAGGTATAAAAATGAAAACTTACAAAGCATTATTATTTTTTAGCGTTATTATTTTCGCTTTCCTGTTTATTAGTTGCGAATCTGATAATAAAGAGAATATAATAGTTATTGGTCAGTTTGCTTCCTTAACCGGTAGTGAGGCTACTTTCGGACAGTCGCAGGATAAAGGGATTAAAATGGCTGTTGAGGAAATTAATAAAACAGGAGGAGTACTCGGTAAGCAAATTGAAGTCGTTACAGAAGATAATCAGGGAAAAAATAATGAAACTGTTTCTGTCGTTAATAAATTAATTAATGTCAATAAAGTAGTTGCTGTTCTCGGAGAGGTTGCTTCCTCGCGAAGTAAAGCAGCTGCTCCTATTTGTCAGAATGCTAAAATCCCAATGATTACCCCCGCTTCTACTAATCCGGAAGTTACTAAACTTGGTGACTATATTTTTAGGGTATGTTTCACTGACTCCTTTCAGGCTGTTGTAAATGCAAAATTTGCTATCAATAGTATGAAAGTAAGAAGAGTTGCATTACTGATTGACCAGAAAAATGCATATTCAACTGGATTAGCTGAAGCATTTAAACTTACATTTAGTTCTTTAGGTGGGGAAATCGTTGCCGAACAGAAATATTCAGCCGGTGATAAAGATTTCAAAGCACAGTTAACAGATATAAAAGCGAAAAATCCGGAAGCAATTTTTATCCCCGGGTATTATACTGATGTCAATCTTATCGCTATTCAGGCAAGAGATGCAGGAATTACAATTCCATTATTCGGTGGAGATGGCTGGGAATCAGAAAAACTTGTTGAAGGTAAAGCCAGAGAAAGCTTGGAAGGGTGCTATTTTTCTACTCATGTGTCAAAAGAAGACCAATCTCCGCTTGTTCAGGAATTCTTAAATAAATACAGAGCAAAGTATAATGAAGAACCGGATTGTTACGCTTTTCTCGGATATGATGCTGCTATGATTCTTTTTGATGCTATAAAGAGAGCAAATTCAACTGAAGGAGCAAAAATTAGAGACGCATTAGCACAAACAAAAGATTTTAAAAGTGTTACTGGTAATATTACAATAAATGAACAAAGAAACGCAATTAAACCCTGTGTTATAATTCAAATTAAAGACGGAAAATTTAAGTATAAAGAAACCATAAATCCATGAGCGAATTCTTACAACAACTCATTAACGGAATTTCTCTCGGAAGTATTTATGCACTCATTGCACTTGGTTACACAATGGTATATGGTATTTTGAAGTTTATAAATTTTGCTCATGGCGAAGTATTTATGCTGGGGGCTTTTTCCGGATATTATATTGCAGGGCTCACCGGGGCGCAGGGCAATACATTTTTAGGATTTTTATTCGTTATTATTTCGACGATGATTATTACTGCTATGGTCGGAGTTATAATTGAAAAAGTTGCTTATAAACCATTAAGAAAAGAAACTAAACTTACTGTTTTAATCACTGCCATTGGTGTTTCCCTGTTTTTACAATATACAGGTCAATTGATTTTTGGTGCCAGCCCCCGTGCTTATCCTAATTTACTTGAAAACTTCAAAATTAACATTGGTGAAGTTTCAATTGGCTCTAATCAAATTATTGTAATCGCTATTTCAATTTTACTAATGCTTTTACTCACTATAATCGTTAAGCACACAAAAATAGGTATTGCAGTTCGCGCTGTCTCCAACAATCTTACCGCTTCTGCACTTATGGGAATTAATATTGATAATGTGATTTCTTTTACTTTCATACTTGGTTCTTCACTTGCCGGAGCTGCCGGAGTATTGTATAGTATAAACTATCCAAGTATAGAACCACTGATGGGATTACTTCCCGGCATAAAAGCCTTTGTCGCTGCGGTACTCGGGGGAATCGGTAACTTCGCTGGTGCTGCTGTTGGGGGTGTTATTATTGGAACTATTGAAACCCTTACAGTAGGATATATTTCTCCTACATTTAGAGATGCAATTGCATTTGGTATTTTAATCATTATATTGTTGTTCAAACCAACAGGTATTTTTGGTAAGTCAGAAGCTGAAAAGGTTTAACACTTACTCCAAATATCTATATCAAATTTATTTTTAATACTATTAACAGGGAAATCCAAAAACTTTTTTATATAAATAACTTCATTTCCCTGTAATTATTGCCTAAATTTATTAACTTAACTTTTTATATATTTTGATTATTTTTGAAGAATATTATTTGCAATATTATTTAAAAATTATAATATGATACATCAATATGATTTAGTTATAGTGGGTGCGGGCTTGGCTGGTTTGCGGGCTGCAGTGGAAACTTCAAATCACGCAAAAGTTGCTGTAATCTCAAAAGTATTTCCTACTCGTTCGCATTCTGGTGCCGCACAAGGTGGTATTGCAGCCGCTCTTGGAAATGAAGAACCTGACTGTATCGAATGGCATATATTTGATACTGTTAAAGGTAGTGATTATCTCGGAGACCAGGATGCTATTGAAATGATGATTAAAGAAGCGCCCGAAGTTATTTACGAACTTGAACATATGGGAGTGCCTTTCAGCAGAACTAAAGAAGGAAAAATTGCACAACGACAATTTGGCGGACATACAAAAGAAGTCGTTGATGAAAAAGGCAATAAAAAACGCGTCCCGGTCCTAAGAGCATGTTATTCCGCTGATAGAACAGGACATGTAATTTTGCATACTTTATATGAACAATGTGTGAAAAACAATGTTAAGTTTTTCTCTGAGTTTTTCATTACTTCTTTAATTCTCGAAAATAATATATGCCGGGGTGTTATTGCAATAAATCTGAAAGATACCTCAATTCATATTTTTCACGCAAAAGCAGTTTTATTTGCTACCGGCGGTTATGGAAGAGCGTATAGAGTAACTTCCAATGCTTATGCTAATTCCGGAGATGGAGTCGCTATTGCTTTCAGAGCGGGAATTCCACTTGAAGATATGGAATTTGTTCAGTTCCACCCGACAGGATTATATCCGCTCGGCATTTTAGTTACAGAAGGCGCAAGAGGTGAAGGCGGATATTTGTTAAATAACAACCGTGAACGATTTATGAAAAATTATGCACCCACTGTTATGGAACTTGCACCGCGTGATATGGTTACCCGTAGCATTCAAACCGAGATTAACGAAGGGCGTGGTATTAATGGTAAAGATTATGTCCATCTTGACCTTACTCATTTAGGCAGAGAGAAATTAAAAGAACGATTACCTGAAATCACCGGCTTTGCTAAAACATACGCTGGTATTGATCCGGCAGTTGAACCTATTCCTATTCTTCCTACTGCTCACTATTCTATGGGAGGAATTCCGACTGATTTATATGGAAATGTTCTTGCAAATGAAAAAGGAAAAATCATTCAGGGATTTTTTGCCGCTGGTGAATGCGCCTGTATTTCCGTCCACGGAGCAAACAGACTCGGCACAAATTCGCTTTTAGATGCAGTAGTCCACGGAAGAAGAGCAGGTAAAACCATTTTGAAATTTTTAGCAGAAGCTGATTTTTCACCATTACCTACTGATTCTGGTGAATCAGATAAGGAATATATAAATCATCTGTTTTCCGGCACCGGAACTGAAAATGCAGATGTCATCCGAAAAATTCTTAAATCAGAAATGACAAATAAATGCGGCGTCTTCCGCAATGAAACCGATTTAAAAGCCGCCCTTGAAACTGTGCGTACTTTAAAAGAACGATTTAAAAATGTAAATCTATCGTTCAAAGGAAAAGTCTTTAATACCGAACTGATGGAAATAATTGAAACAGGTAACTTACTTGAATTTTCTGAAGTTATTATACTTGGTGCCCTTGAACGAAAGGAATGCAGAGGCGCACACTGGCGTACTGATTATGAAAAGCGGGATGATGTTAACTGGCTGAAACATACCTTCGCATTTAAAACAGATAAAGGAATTAAATTAAAATATAAACCAGTCACAATTTTAAATTATCAACCACAGGAGAGAAAATACTAATGAAAGTAACCTTATCTATATTAAGATTTGACCCTGAAAAGGACGAAAAGCCTTACAGGAAAGAATATACAATAGAAGCTGAACCGACCGATAGAATTCTTGACTGCCTTGATAAAGTAAAATGGGAACAGGATGGCAGTCTTTCTTACAGACGCTCTTGTTCACACGGCATCTGTGGTTCCGACGCTATGATGATTAATGGAAAAAATCAACTCGCCTGTCAGGTGCTTGTAAAGGATTTTAAGAAAAAATATATAAGAATAGATCCTTTACCTGCCCTGCCTATTATTAAAGACCTTATTGTAGATATGGATAGTTTCTTCGATAAATATGAAATAGTAAAACCATATTTGATTAATAAACAACAGCCACCACAAAAAGAACGATTTCAAAGCCCGGAAGACAGAGCCTTAATTGATGAATCTGTAAACTGCATACTTTGTGGCGCTTGTTCCGCTTCCTGTCCATCTTTATGGACAAATGAAAATTACATAGGACCAGCTGCACTTTTAAAAGCATATAGATTTATTTTTGATAGTCGTGATGAAGCTGCAAACGAAAGACTGGATATTATTGATACTCCTGATGGTCTCTGGCGATGTCATACAATATTTAATTGTGTGGAAGTATGCCCGAAAGAAATTAATATCACCTGGCATCTGTCACAATTAAAAATGAAATGTCTTGAAAGAGAATTCTGATTACTGAATTTTATTCCAAACTATTCCATCTGTTGGATTAGTAAATTTTATATTTCACATAATTTAATTAATTTTATAATTAGAATTATTTTTTAAAAATAAAAATTAAAACCTTATGGCAGCATTAAAAGACATCATTTTAGATTATGTAAAAAACGAATACCTTGAAGAAGGCGATGACCGCGAGGTTTCCTATGATACCCCTTTAATTTCCGGTGGTATTGTTGACTCTTTTTCTATGGTATCATTAAAAGTATTCCTTGAAAATAAATACAACATTCAAATTCCGGATGCTAAAGCAACCCCAGAAGCATTTGATAGCGTAAATAACATTGTCAATTTGCTTAAGGAATTTGGAATAAACGAATAATAAATCCCAAATTTTCTTTTTAAAATTTATCAGAATTATTTAAGGAGGTATTATAATGGCATATAGTAATGAAGTGCGCAACCTCTTCACTGAACAACTGGAAGAATTGAAAGCCGCCGGGCTCTTTAAAGAAGAAAGAGCCATTTGCGCACCGCAGGATTCCGAAATTGAAGTTGAATTTCCTATTGGTTCACAAAAGAAAAAAGTCATTAATATGTGCGCCAATAACTATTTAGGTCTTTCCTCACATCCCGATGTTGTTAAAGCAGCACACGATGGTCTGGAGCATAGAGGCTATGGTATGTCTTCCGTTAGATTTATTTGTGGAACGCAGGATATTCATAAAGAACTTGAAAGAAAACTTACTGAATTTCTCGGTACCGAAGATACTATTTTATTCCCTTCCTGTATGGATGCAAACGCTGGTGTTTTCGAAGCCATTTTAACCGAGCAGGATGTTATGATTGCAGATAGACTTGTTCACGCTTCCATTATAGATGGTATGCGACTTTGCAAAGCTCAGAATGATTCTTTTAAACATTCCGATATGGCTCACCTTGAACAGAAACTTCAGCTACATCAGGATAAAAGATTAAGAATGGTTATTACAGATGGTGCTTTCTCTATGGATGGTGACCTTGCAAAACTTGATAAAATTGTAGAACTGTGTGAAAAATACAATGCTATGGTTTTTGTAGATGACTCTCACGCTTCCGGCTATATTGGAAAAACAGGACGTGGTACTCACGAACATTTTGGCGTTGTTGGAAAAATTGATATTATCACAACTACACTTGGTAAAGCACTCGGAGGTGCTTCAGGTGGTTGTGTATCCGGTAGAAAAGAACTTGTGGAAATGTGCAGACAGAAAGCAAGACCATACCTTTTCTCCAATACTGTTGCACCTGTTATTGTAGAAGGTGCACTTAAAGTACTGGATATCATTTCCAAAACTACTGAAAGAAGAGATAAACTGGAAAGAAATACTATATTCTGGCGTAAGAGCCTTACTGAAGCAGGATTTATTATAAAAGAAGGTGAAACCGCTATTGTTCCTGTTATGCTCTTTAATGCAAAACTCTCACAGGATTTTGCAAAAGACCTGTATGAAGAAGGTATTTATGCAGTTGGATTCTTCTTCCCTGTTGTTCCAAAAGGACAGGCAAGAATAAGAACGCAGCTTTCCGCCGCTCACGAAATGCATCACCTTGAAAAAGCCCTTGATGCATTTATAAAAGTCGGCAAAAAATACAACATACTGCATAAATCCAAACAGGAAATAATAGAAATGTATGGCCAATAATCGCTGATACAAATTAAAATCTATATCGCTTAAAATAATTAGTGCAAGAAATTATTTTTCAGGGGAAGTAGGTGTGTTATATATTAATTTTAGTAGATTAAAATTAATCTTAAATAAATATTTTTATAAAATAAATTAACACAAAAACCTACTAAAAAATATTTTCTATAAAGCGATTTTAAAATGACAGACTTAACATTTATCACTAATGAACCGGGGCAAACATTAAAAGAAAGATTCAGAACATTTAGCAAAAACTGTAACTTTAATTACTTTCTTAAAAAAGGCAATTTGATAAAATACTTTTTCTTAGATAAAAAAAAATCTAAGATTTCATTAATTCTATTATTGAGTAGAACGTAGTTCGAATCGAAACGACTGATGATTGTCGTCTCGATACGCTACGCTACTCGACGACCTTGTGATAGTTGCTTCGCTATTCAGCAACTGATTGAAGCAAGGTCGTTGAGTGGAACCCAGTTCGAATCGAAACAACAGATAGTTGTCGTCTCGATACGCTTCGCTACTCGACGACCTGGAGACAGTTGCTTCGCTACTCAGCAGCCGATTGAAGCAAGGTCGCTGAGTGGAACGTAGTTCGAATCGAAACGACCGATGGTTGTAGTCTCGATACGCTTCGCTACTCAGCAACCGGTTATCAGCGGTTACTGAGTAGCCACGGAGTGGCGTACCGAAGTAACCGACAAAATGAAAAATATTAACCTGTGAAAGGAAGAATGCTACTAAACAGAACCCGGAAATAAAATCTAAATTAACATATTACAGCTATGAAAGGATATATGTATATATTGCGATGCTCGGATGGTTCGTATTATACTGGTAGTACTAATGATCTGGAACGGAGGCTCTGGCAACATCAGAATGGTGAAGGAGCAAGCTATACCAGAAAACGGCTGCCTGTGGAGTTAGTATATTATGAAGAGTATGAACGAATCGACGAAGTATTTTACAGAGAAAAACAAGTACAGGGATGGAGCAAAAAGAAAAAAGAAGCTCTTATTAATGGGTGTTATGAAGATTTACCAGCTTTGGCGAAGAAGATATGGAAAAATGATTGTTCTAACATTAAAAACAAATTCTCTTATTGGTTGATAAAATATTATCAACAGGGGTACTTAAGGTATAACAGTATAACAGGAAGTTAAAAGAGGGATATATTCCTAAGGGCTCAAAAACTCTACAATTTAACCGGCAAAGATGTTAAAAAATAGATTTAAAATTGAAAGGATTATAAATAAAGGGAATTATAGAAATTTTAAGATTAAAAAACTTATCTATATCCAGGTTAATTTATTTGTGTTATTAAGTTAAATAAAGGGGAAGGCAAGATAATTTTCCATCAAATAATAGGGCTGGTAAATAGACCGGTGAGTAAGGTATAAAAAAATTTTGAATAAAAAATAATTTTAAATATTTAGTTGTGTAAGGTATGGACAAGAATTTTAGAATAAAGAATGATGGTAAATATATAGTTGTATAAGGTATGAACTGAAGTTTTCGAAAAAAATAATTGTAAAGATATGGCTGTGTAAGGTATGAACAAAAATTTTTGAAAAATAATAAAGGTAAATATATAGATGTGTAAGGTATTGACTAAAAATTTTGAATAGAGGAAAGTAGTAAAAATATGGTTGTGTAAGGTATGAGCTAAGATTTTTGAATAAAAAATAATTGTAGATTTATGGCTGTATAAGATATGAGCTAAGATTTTTGAATAAAAAATAATTGTAAATATATGGCTGTATAAGGTATGAGCTAAAATTTTAGAATAAAAAATAATGGTAAATATATAGTTGTGTAAGGTATGGTCAAAAATTTTAGAATAAAGAATAATGATAAACATATAGTTGTGTAATGTATGAACAAAAATTTTTTAATAAAGAATAATAATAAATTTATGGCTATGTATGGGATGGCAAAAAATTTTTACTAAAAATAATGGTTGTTAATAAAAAATTGTTTTATTACAACATTCTTATTAAGAGAAAATTGTTTGTTATCCCAGCTTGTAAAAATTGTATATAAAATTATGAAAATTTGCAGAAGATATTATAATAAATAATTGTCTGGTTTTTGCAATTTACGGTTTGATGTAATTTTTTATTGATTATTATTCAAAGGGATTTTTCTCTATTTGATTAATTTTTATATAAGTATTTTATTTATTATATTTGAGAATAAAATAATTTAAAATAAAATTATGTTTTTAAGAACTAAATTTGATTTAAGGGCTGAATTGAATTTGATTAAAGAATCCGGGCTTTATAAAGATGAAAGGATAATTTTATCTGACCAGAAAGCAAATATACTTGTTTCCTATCCGGCGGGGGCTGAAGCTAAGGAAGTGCTGAATTTTTGTTCTAATAATTATCTCGGGTTAGCTAATCACCCCTATATTATTGAATCAGCCATTAAAACAATTGAAAAATATGGGTTCGGACTTGCTTCCGTTAGATTTATTTGCGGTACGCAGGATATTCATAAAATACTTGAAGAAAAAATTTCCTGCTTTTACCAGACCGATGATACTATTCTTTATTCTTCCTGCTATGATGCTAATACAGGTTTATTTGAAAGTATTCTTGGTAAAGATGATGTGATTATTACGGATTCTTTAAATCATGCAAGTATTATAAATGGTATAAGATTATGTAAAGCGCGCAGGTTAATTTATGAGCATTCTGATATGAATTCGCTGGAACATCAGCTGCAACTTGCCCGTGAGGGAAGGGATATTTGGGAACATACAGGTCTGGCGCATGAGCCGGTACCTGCAAAAAATATTTTGATTGTTACTGATGGGGTTTTTTCTATGGATGGCGATATTGCTAAACTGCGGGAGATTATAGATCTTGCTAATATTTACGATGCTATGGTTATGGTTGATGATTCTCACGCTACGGGTTTCTTTGGCGCTACCGGCAGGGGTAGTCTTGAATATTGCAATGTGCTTGGTGAAGTGGATATTATTACTTCAACGCTTGGTAAAGCTATGGGGGGCGCTTCCGGTGGTTTTACTACCGGTAAGAGAGAAATAATTGAAATGTTAAGACAACGCTCAAGACCTTATCTTTTCTCTAATACTCTTGCGCCTGTGATTGTTGGTGCTTCTATTGCTGTTTTTGAATTGCTTGAAAAAAGCAATGATCTTAGAAATAAATTAATGGAGAACACTAAATACTTTAGAGAAAAAATGACTTCACTTGGTTTTGATATAATCGAGAGTATTCACCCGATTGTACCCATTTTATTTAGAAAATTTAATAACGATGCACAACTTGCCCAATTATTTGCAAAGGAGTTGTATGATGAAGGAATTTATGTTGTAGGATTTTCTTATCCCGTTGTTCCGAAAGGTCAGGCAAGAATAAGAGTGCAAATTTCCGCTGCTCATGAAAAAGAACATCTTGATAAATGCATTGCTGCTTTTGAAAAAGTCGGAAAGAAATTTAATGTGATTTAAATCCAAATGATTTTTGATGTTGATTTATAAATACATATTGAAAGCACACGTAGGTCCTTTCCTATTTTCTTTCTTTACTGTTACATTATTATTTGTTCTTCAGTTTTTAGTCAGGACAATAGACCAGCTTGTTGGAAAAGGACTGAGTATATGGGTTATAATTCAATTAATTACGCTTAATCTTGCATGGATTGTAACTCTTGCGGTGCCAATGGCAGTGCTTGTTTCCACTATTATGGCTTTCGGTTCTCTTTCTGCTAATAATGAAATTATGGTTATGAAAGCAAATGGTGTTGGCTTAAACAGACTTGTTATTCCTGTTTTAATTGTCACATTAATAATTTCTTATTTGTTGATTAGATTTAATAATGATGTTCTGCCCGAAGCAAATCATCAGGCAAGATTATTGCTGGGTGATATATCAAGAACAAAGCCGACTTTTATTCTTGAGTCAGGAAAGTTTTCTGATGACATTAACGGAATAAAAATACTTGCAAGAAAAACATTTGAGAACAGTAATAATCTTGAAGGAATTTATATCTTTGACTATTCTGACCCGATTCATAAAAATTTAATTACTGCTGAAAGCGGAGATATCGGATTTACGACTGATTTTAAGAATATTGTAATGAACTTAACAAATGGTGAAATACATCAGCTTGATAACAGAAATTATGCTGGTGATTACAGAAAGGTGAAATTCACGAAACATAGATTAATATTTCCGGCTGAAGGATTTACTTTTCAGAGAACTTCTGATAATGCTTTTATGAGAGGGGATAGAGAACTTTCGGCTGATGAAATGAGAAGAATAATTGATAGTCTTCGGATTAATGTTCAAAATTATTATATAAATTTATCAAATGAGTTACGTAATGTAATTATACGGATCTCTTCACTTGAATTTAAAGATACTACTTATAAACTGAATGCACCTGTATCAGCAAAAGATACAGTGGTTCAGGTATATAGACAACTTATGAATGTTAAGAAAAATCTTGAACACACTCAGCAGTATAAACAAACCGTAGAAGACCAGATTGATATGTATCTTGTTGAAATATATAAGAAGTATTCTATTCCATTTGCATGTATTGTTTTTATTTTAATCGGAGCACCACTTGGTTACAGAGTTAAGAAAGGTAATTTCGGTATTGCTGCCGGATTGTCTCTTCTTTTTTTCATTATTTACTGGGCTGCTTTGATTGGTGGTGAAAAACTTGCCGATAGAGGTTTTATTACTCCTTTTCTTGGTATGTGGCTTGTTAATATTGTTCTTGGTGGGTTCGGTTTATATTTAATGTTAAAATCCTCTTAAGTATATTTGTTAAAGTTAAGTTCTTTAATTTATAATTTTGTCAAGCCCCGGGCAATATAAGATTACCCAACCCCGCCAGGTCCGGAAGGAAGCAACGGTAAGTAACTCTTATATGTGTTCCGGGTGTCTTGACATAAATAAAAATATATTTAAATGGATAAAATTAAAATTGGTGTACTCGGTCTGGGGGGAATTGCGCAAGTGATGCATTTACCCGCCCTTGCAAAATTAGATAATGTGGAAATTTCCGCTGTGTGTGATTATGATTTTTCTAAAGCTAAAGTTATTGGAAATAAATACAATGTTAAGAAAGTTTATAAAAATCTCGAACAGATGTTGAAAGAAAGTGAGGATTTAAATGCAATCATTATTTGCACACCAACAGAGCATCATGAAGAACATGCAATCATGTCCCTTGAAGCAGGGAAAAATGTGCTTATTGAAAAACCACTTGCAAGAAACTATAATGAAGCGCAAAGGATTGTAGAAGCAGCCGAAAAAGCAAATAAGTTGCTGATGGTTGGTATGAATAACCGGTTCAGAGGGGATGTTATGTTGCAGAGAAGTTTTATCCTGGCTGGTGAAGTTGGTAATCTTTTCTATATTAAAACCGGTTGGTTAAAAACTCAAAGTTCCACTACAAAATGGTTTTTAGAAAAAGATAAATCGGGTGGCGGAGTGTTTCTTGATAATGGAATTGTTATGCTTGATCTTGGTATGTGGATGTTTGGATTTCCGGAAGTACATAGCGTTACGGGAATAAATTATTTCCATAATACTAAATCTGTTGAAGACTCTAATTTTACTCTTGTTAAGTTTAAAAATAAAGCGTGCTTAACAATTGAAGTAAGCTGGAGTTTTTTAAGAGGAGGCGAATTTTTCTATTGTAATGTATATGGAGAGAAAGGAAGTTCTTCTATAAATCCTCTCAGAGTTTTTAAGAAGATGGATAGTGAATTATACGAAATTACACCAAAAACAAAGAAAGATACAGGCGCTACTAAAAGTAGTTTTGAATATCAGTTGAAACATTTTTTAGGTGCAATAAAGGGTCATCATAAATTGCTTTCTTCAGGTAAAGAGGCGCTTAAAGTTATGAATGTTGTTGATATAGTGTATAAATCTGCGAAAGCCGGAAAAGAGATTATTATAAAGTAAATAGTTTACAATTTATTAACATTAAATTAAAATAACTTTAATACTGGGTTAATAGTTTAGTGGTAAAAAAGAAACAAGTGAATAAAATTCTCGTTGTTGACGATGAAAAAGACATCGTCGATATTTTAAAATATAACCTGCTTCAACAAAAAGAATTTGAAGTATTAAGCGCATATAACGGTAAAGATGCAATTAAAATTGCTCAGGAAGAAAAACCTGATTTGATTTTGCTTGATATTATGATGCCTGAGTTAAACGGATTTGATGTATGTAAGAAATTGAAATCCTTGCCGCAGACTGCTGATATACCTGTGATTTTCCTTACTGCGAAAGAAAATGAAATTGACGAAATAATCGGATTAGAACTTGGAGCTGATGATTATATTAAAAAACCGTTATCTCCAAGAAAAATTATCGCAAGGGTAAAATCTGTGTTGAGAAGAGTGCAGGGTGAAACAGAAAAACTTCCTAAAACTCCTGATTATGTTAAGTTCAAAGGAATTGAAATTGATTCTGTATCTCATACTGTCAAAGTTGACGGGGAAGAGGTTTTCTTCCCTAAAAAAGAGTTTAGGTTGCTTCACTTTTTAATCTCTAACAGAGGAAAGGTCTTTTCAAGAGAAGTTATTTTAAATGAAATTTGGGGTGAAAATGTTTATGTTGTTGATAGAACAATTGATGTTCATATCGCAAAAATCAGAGAAAAACTCGGTGATTATGCTGATTATATTGAAACACTTAAGGGGATTGGATATAGATTTAATGATGATTAGTTTAAGAAAAATTTACTTATTGTGGTTTTAAATTTTTATATTCCTTCTGAATTTCATTTTGAAAATTTGAATTTTAATTTGTATTACTAAATGGAACTGACTTTGGTAATACTATATATATTTGTTTTTATTGCTTTATCGCTCGGGGTTGTTTTGTATTTTTATTTAAGAAAAAGAAAAAAAATTAATTACCTGCTTAAAAAGATTAATAACCTTTATAATATTAATGAAGATGACTATCAGGGCAAAATGAAATTGCTTGAAGAAGTCCGGAATGAAGTTTCAAAATTGTCAGAGAAAAATAAAAATGATACCACTTATAAAAATATTTTATACTTAACCGAAAATATTATTAAAGAACTTCAATTTGCCAAGAGATTTAAAATTAACAGAAATGAATTTCTCGGCAATGTTGCACATGAATTAAGAACACCCATTTTTGCTATTCAACTTTCCCTGGAAACTCTTCTGGGTGGGGCTATAAACGATAGCTCCGTTAATATTAATTTTTTAAACAAAGCGTTGAAACATACAAAAAGATTAATTGAACTTTCTGATGACCTTGTAACAATTTCCAGACTCGAAACTGAAATGAAGTTAAGCAAAAGATATATCAAAATTAATGAGTTAATATCTGAAGTGGTAAATTCTTTATCTATTGTTGCACAAAAGAAATCTCTTAATCTTGATTTTGTTTCTGAAATAAAAGATTCACTTCAGGTATTTTGCGATGCTGAAGCAATTAAGCAGGTAATGGTGAATTTAATTGATAATGCAATTAAATATACAAACGAAGGGGGAAAAATTATTGTTAAAACTACAAAAGAGGGTAATAATGTTTTTGTTACAATATCCGATACTGGAGTTGGTATTCCTGAAGAATCTTTACCAAGAATATTTGAAAGATTTTACAGGGTTGATAAAGACCGCTCCCGTGAAATAGGGGGAAGTGGGTTGGGACTTTCTATTGTTAAACATATCCTTGAATTGCACGATAGTAAAATATCTGTGGAAAGTAAACTTGGGGAGGGTACAACTTTTCGGTTTAACCTACCTGTTTAAATTTTTTATTTTGAGAAAAATTCAGGAAGATTTTTTTTCTTCTTCTGTTTTCTCTTCTTTTTTAGGCTCTTCTTCTGTGGTTGCTTTCTTGAATTCTTTTATCCCTTTGCCTATTCCATGCATTAAATCAGGTATCTTTTTTGCTCCAAAAAGCAATATTATTACCGCTACAATTAATATTATTTCCCACGCACTTAAATTCATATTTTTATTTTTTATTTCAGAAAAACTTTTTTTTATAAAACACTTTCTGCCATTCCTTTAAATAATCTTACTCCGGCATCGTTACCAAGCAATGTTTCAGACGCTCTTTCCGGATGTGGCATCATTCCGAGTATGTTGCGATTTTTGTTCTGTATTCCTGCTATGTTATATATTGAGCCATTAGGATTTTCAGTATATGTAAATAATATCTGGTTTGAAGCAATTAATTCTGTAAGAGTTTCTTCATCACAGTAATAATTTCCCTCTCCATGTGCAATTGGTAATTCTATTTTTTCTTTAATATCATATAAATAAGTAAAAATACTTTTGTTGTTTTCAACCGTAAGAGATACATTCCTGCAAATGAATTTTAAATTGATGTTTTTTATTAATGCGCCCGGTAATAACCCTGTTTCACATAATATTTGAAAGCCATTGCAAATTCCAAGTACTATCCCCCCTTTATTTGCAAACCTTACGATATCTTGCATGATATTAGAAAATCTTGAAATAGCACCGCATCTTAAATAATCTCCGTAAGAAAACCCGCCAGGCAAAATAATTATATTTCTATCTTCAATACTTCCCTGTTTGTGCCATAAAAATTTCGTATCTAAATTCAAAATATTTTTACATACATAAAATACATCATGATCACAGTTTGAACCCGGAAATACTACTATGCCTACTTTAGCTGATGACATCTTCTTTACTCCGTTTTTTCCAGTTTATATGTATAGTCTTCCATTACGGGATTTGCAAGTAATTTCACGCAGGTTTCTTTAACGATTTCTTCTGCTTTTTTAATATCATCAGTATTAATTTCATATTCTATATATTTTCCCATTCTGGTATTACTGATAGAAATAAAACCTAATGAGTGAAGTGAATTTTCCACAGTCTTGCCCTGAGGGTCAAGAATAGACTTTCTGTAAGTTATTATAATTTTTGCTTTATACAAAATTATTGATATTTTGAGTTAATTAATTGTATTAAGAATAGAAATAAATAAAGGAATCTTCAATGTAAAAAGTAATAACATTTATATAATTTTATATTCTTTCCCTGTTAAAATTCTTAATTGTTTTGTAATCACCGGGAAAGTATAGGTTTTTATAAAATAAAAATTCGCAGATTTACTGTCTGCGAATTTTATTTTGTAAAAATGAAAATTGTATTTTATTTCTTCAAAGAATCTGGTTTAATTTCCTTTTCTGTTTTTTTCTTTTCTTCTAAAAATCCTTCTTTTTCAATTTCTATTTTCTTCTTAGGAGGTGCAGGAACAACAGCACTTTTTGTTTTGCCTACTTCTACTTTACCTTTTGTATCGGTGATTTTCTCTTTTGTCTTTTCATCTGCTTTTAATTTTTTATCGGCTTCTTGTAGATCTTTTTCATCATTGTTTTTTCCGTTTATCTCTGGTTTAGCTTCTGTTTTTAAATCCGGCTCCTTTCTTTCTAATGGTGCAACTACACCCGATTCATTGGTTACTTTCGGGGGTTCTTTGCTTACCTGTTTTTTACTTGAAACATCTTCTCTTGCTTCTGAATATTGAAGATTTTCGTCCCGGGGTTCAGGTATTGTTAATTTATCTGTTCTTGGTTCTTCTTTAAACGATGGCGTTTTTGTCTCTGTTTCCTGTGTTAATTGTGGAGCAGAGACTGTTTCCTGTTGAGTGTCTGTGTTTCTGACATACAAAAGATAAGAGAAAACAACAAGTAATATAACAGCAAAACTTACAGTCGGAATTAACCAGACAGGTTTTAGCCTTGAGAATTTTTCTAAAATCTTCTCTGATAAAGGTTTCTCTAAATGAAACTCTTTATCGTGTTCCTCCTTTTTAGGATGAGATACTGTAAGAGGTTGATTTTCAAGCAGGTTGATTCTATTTAACAACCTGTTTAGGAAATCATCTCTTGCTTTAATTCTCGGAAGTTTCCTTAACTTCTCTCTTATTTCAGGATATTTTTCTTCAGTATTCAATTTTATTCTGTAGATTTTAGTTTTTTTATTAAAATTGTTTTTAACTTTTCTCTTCCTCTGTTTATTCGGGATTTCACAGTCCCTAATGGTAAACCGGTTATTTTCGCTATTTCATCATACTCTAAATCTTCTATATCTCTTAAAATTATTACTTCTTTAAATATTTCATTTAGTGAGTTTATCGCTTCCTGAATTACCTCCATTTCTATATTTGTATTAACAATATCATCGGGATTGTAACTTTCATCTGGTAAATCAAAATCTTTGTCATTTTCCGGGTCATAATCACTTATAGATAATGTTTGATATTTACTTTTCTTTTTAATATTTGTTTTTACTGTATTTAATGCAATTGTGTAAAACCATGTCGAAAACTTTGCTATCTCTCTATATAAATGTTTTGATTTATATAGTTTTAAAAATGTATCTTGTGCGTAATCTTCTGCATCATCACGGTCACCTGTGTATCTAAATAAAAAATTAACAAGTTTATCTTTATACCTGTTCACCAATTCATTAAAAGCCGTATAATCATCTCTTTGAAACCTAAATATTAATTCTTCGTCACTTAAAGTACTATAATCAATTATTTCAGACACCGTTATTCTATTTTATTAACTTATTTTTATGAAAAATGTTCCTTATTTATTAGAAATTCAATTACAAAGTTGCTATTTTATAAATTAACGAGGTCATTATTGAATATTTTTCACCTATCGATGTTTTAATCATTTTATCGCTTTTATAAATATAATCAAAAGCAGTTTTAATTTTAAGTTCATTCAAATTCTTCATATAATCGTAATATAACTTAATCATTTCATCATAATCATAATAAATTTGCAACTCTCTTTGTTTATTAGTTGAGGTATAAAATGTTTTGTCCATTAACTTCGTTATATTTACAAAGATTCTTGTCAATATTGCTATTATGTATAAATCAAAATTTGGCTTTAGAGCAAGACTTTTATAAATCAAAATTGCTTTGTTGACATCTCTTTGCAGAATTGATTTTATGAAATCTTTTTCGTCAAATTCTTTTGAAAATCCTACGCATAAATTTACACTGTCTATATTGATAACCTTAGTTTTATATGCAAAATTTTTAAGTTTTTCTATTTCTTCGTTTGCTTCATCATAGGAAAGATTTATGTATTCAAGAATTTTTTCTAATACCCCATTTTCCACTTTATAATCTTTCAGTTGATTTTTCATCCACTCTTTTAACTCTTCTTCTGTTGGTGGTTTAATATAATAAACGCCAAGATTTGGATTAATTATTTCCTCAAAATGGGAGAAGTTTATTTCACTGTTGTTGACTAAAAATATAATCATTCTGTCAGGATTAGGAGATTGAAANTATTTTATTATTGATTCTTTAGCTTCCTTCTTTAAACCTCTGAAGTTCTGAGTTTTTGTAAACAAATAAAGCGGCTATACTTCTTTCAGTAAAAAAGTTTAGATTCTCTGCTTCTGAAAGAAAATCATTGATTTCTGTTTCATCCGAGTAAAATTTTTTATAGTGTTGTTTAAAATCAAATTTTTCTCCAATAAAATTTCTTCCCAGTTGTTCTATAATTTCTTCCAGTAAACAGTTTTCAAAAAGAAAAAGCAAATAATTATGTACGCTTAACTTTGTAACAGAAGAACTTCTGTCTAATACTCTTCTTTTAAATTCCTGATATGAAATTGAATATTTATTTGTTTTGTATTTTGCCATATTAGAAATCCCATCCTATAAAAAATTGATGGAAAAGCCCATCTTGAAATTTTGTAAAATTATCTTCAATTCTTTTTCCCAGGTCATATCTTAAAACTAAAAAACCGAATAAATTCATTCTTAACCCTGCTCCGAGACTTCCCTTGACATTTTTAAACTGCTCCTGTGTATCCCAGCAATTTCCAATGTCAAAAAATAATGCCCCTCTTATTCCATAAAAACTTAATGATATATCTTCCGGAAAATAAACTTTCATTACATTAACAACAGGAAATCTTAATTCTATATTTGCAAGTGATAGTTTCGTTCCACGAATTGATATAAATGGCCAGCCCCTTAAAGACCACGATCCCCCCGTGAAAAATCGTCTTGGATTTTTTCCCTCATTTATAAAAAACTGCCCTCTGACTGCTAAAGTTATTGGCTTTGAGATTCTTATGTATCTTCTGTAATCTAACATTAAAGAAAAGAAATTCTCCGTTGTCCCTGTTAAATCTGTGGTGTATCCTAAACTTACATTATATCTTTCTCCATCGACCGGACCTGTATAACTCCATAATGAATTATCAAACACATAACTTATTGAATTGGATAAAAGCATACCTCTTCTTACATCAAATATATCAATATCTTTATATGATTGTGATAAACTAACGCTTGCATCTATTCTTCTGAAAAACGAAAGGGGATAAGAAAAACTAACATAACCACCAAACAACCTTTCATAATAAGCATAATCGGAACTTTGTAAGTCATATCTTCTTCCATTTAAATGATATATACCAAATGCATAATTTAACCTTTGAGCAAGTGATACTTTTGATATTGCTATATTAAAACTTTTCCAGAAATCTGATTCTGCACTTGAACTGTTAAGTATCAGAAAATTATATTTCTGATCCCCTAACATATCACTCAAAGTGATAATACCCCCTGCCGAAGTTCCAAATATTGGATCTGATGCAATCCCCGTTACTGCAAGGTCAAGAGAAAACTCCTGCTTATATTTTATTTTTCCGCTATGAATATTTTCTGATTCGGTTTTGTTTTTATATTTTGTTATATCATATCCACTGATATCTGATTTTGTTTTGTTTGTGTCGTTAATTTGTTCTGAAACAATATTTTTTTTAATATTATCAATTGTTCTCAAAGAAAATTTACCGTTATAATAATAAGAGAAAGTTACTCTGTCTTTTCCGCTCCAGACAGGATCAAAGCACCCTGTAATAAAATTTGTTATTTGTTGTAAATGAAATTTTTCATTATCTCCGTTTATAAAGGTGAGTAACCAGATATTTTCAGTTCCACCACTATCAGATTGAAAAATTATTTCATTGCCATCTTCAGAAAATTTCGGACTTGTATTTCTTACCTTTATGTTATTTGTAAGCTGTACTATATTGTTACTGGACAAATCATATAGAAATAAATTATACGCCGGTCTGATACTTTTATTTCCTCTGTCTGAGGAAAAAATTATTTTATTTCCATCAGGAGAAATATCGGCATCTATATCATCATAGAAGTCATTTGTTAGTCTTTTAATTGATTCGGTTTTTAAGTCAAAAATATACAAATCAGTCTTACCGGATATATCATTTGCAGAAAAAACAATCTTTTTTTCATCTGCACTGAACGACGGAGAACCAATTCTTACAATTTTATCAAAGGAATAATCAACAATTTTTTTTTCTTTATATAAATCATATATGTTCAAAACATCTGATTCTCCTTTTTGGGTAACGAAAGCAAGTATTCCATTTTTGGAAATATCTATACCGGTACGGAAATAATGAAATGATTCGTAATCTTCATCTTTTTCACCTTTTATAATTAAATCAGCTGAAGTTTGAAGTGGATTTATTATAATTTTATATATACTTGTATATCCTGTATGATTTCCAATAAAGTATATTTCATCAGTTCCTTTGTTGTTAAAATATGCAGGTTTGTGAGAAAAAAAGTTGTCGTGAATTTTTCTGCTTTGTTGTTGTGAATTTTCAACTAAATTTATTTGTGAATAATATTTTTTCTTTAAGTATAATAAAAATTCTTCATCAAACTCTTCATAACTTTTCCCTATTGTGATTTTCATTATGTTAGAAAAATTCTCATCCATCCAGAAATTGTCAATTAATCTGCATAAACTCTCTTCACCATATTTTTCTGCAATGTACTCACATGCTTTTTGACCAAGTTTATACATTAAATATGTCCCGTAGATACTTTCATAATTAGAGATGCCGGGAAGGTTATTATTTACTACAGCATCTTTTAATACCATTTCTGCTTCAGTATCCCACTCGGTTGACCAATATTCTGCTAATCCTTCAACAAACCATAACGGCGGAAGTCTGTCACTTATATATCCATGTGAACGTAGTGTTGCAATTACTTTACTTACGGTAAAAACATGTACGAGTTCATGTTTTGCTACATGTCTGAATTGATGCAGTGAACCGTCAAAAGGAAGTACAACCCTGTTCTTTATAAATTCGAAAAACCCGCCTACTCCTTCAGGAATAAAACCCGGAGTTACATTTGTTTGCTTAAAGTGTATTGGTGAGGCATAAAAAATAATTGGGTTTGTATCGTTAAACGAATGATTAAGTTTCTGTTGTAAATTGTAATAACCTTCCTCTAAAAAATATGCACCAAGTTTAGCTAACTCTTCTGCTTCTTTATAATAATAAATTTTGAAATGTTGAGTGTTTAAAATATACCAGTCAAATTCATTATAAACCACTTTATTTCTTCCAAAATCAAGAAATTGACATAAAGCGGTTTGTATTAATATGAAATATGTTAAAAGATATTTCATTTATATAGAAATATAAAACTTAAAATTAAAAATTATATGTAAATATTCAATGAGTATCGCATCTTAAACACCGAATTTAGTAGAAAATTTTCGAAATCTTAATATGTCGTAATATTTGTTAACATAAACTCATATTATTGTGATATTTGCATATTATTAAGGAATATATTTTTTTTATTTTTTATTGTATTTATTTAATTTAAATTATAAAATGCTTTATGTTCTGCTACTTATATTTATCATAGCCTTTGTTATTCCCGTTATTTATCATTTTGCTAAAGAAATAACCCACTGGTTATTATCCTTTTTTCTTCTGTTTGCATTAGTTTATATTATTCCTTATGGTAGTCAGATAAAAAGCAATCCGATATATCTTAAATATGATTGGCTTCCCTCGTTAAATATATTTTTTGAAATTTATATAGATGGTTTAAGTTTTATATTTGCAATTCTTATCATTTTTATTGGAAGTTTAATTATACTTTATTCCGGGATATATCTTCGGGAGAAAGAAAACCTAAGTAGATATTATCTTTATATGTTTATGTTTGCGGGGTCTATGCTCGGAATTGTTATCTCCGGAAATCTGATTATGATTTTTATTTTCTGGGAGTTAACAAGCGTTAGCTCCTTTTTCCTTATAGGATATTATAGTAAAAAAGATACTTCAATCTATTCTGCTCAACAAGCGCTTATTGTGACCGGTTTTGGTGGGCTGGCTTTGCTTGCCGGGTTTATCATAATTTATTTGTTAACAGGTACTTTCAGTTTAAAAGAATTAAGTTCACACAGAGAAACAATCATTTTCAGCAATTTTTATCTGCCTTTGCTTTTATTGATATTTCTTGGGTGTTTTACAAAATCTGCTCAAATGCCTTTTCATTTTTGGTTACCGAACGCTATGGTTGCCCCTGCCCCTGTTAGTGCTTATTTACATTCCGCAACTATGGTTAAGGCGGGTATATTTTTATTGTTGAGAGTTTTTCCATTCATAGGTGATACAGCTTTATGGAAGTATATTCTTACTTTTGTAGGAATGGTTACTATGCTTTTGGGTGCTTTTATTAGTGCTAAAAAGACTGATATGAAACAAATTCTCGCTTTTTCTACTATTTCTTCGCTTGGTGGGATGGTTGCATTAATTGGACTGAGTACACAATATGCTATACAGGCTGCAATACTGTACTTTTTAGCTCATGCATTATATAAAGCGAGTTTGTTTCTTTCTGCGGGAGTGATTGAACACTATACACATACAAGGAATATTGAAACGCTGAAAGGATTATATAAAACAGCACCATTTCTTTCAATAATTGCTTTTGCTTCAGCATTATCACAAAGCGGGATACCTCCGTTGTTTGGTTATTATGCAAAAGAAATTTCTTATAAAGCAATTGTTGATACTGATTTTTTAGTTTGGGCAGTGGCAATTGTATTTCTTATTTCTAACATATTTCTTTTGTGTTCTGCTTTTCTTGTTGGATATAAACCTTTTGTAGGTAGTTATGAAAAAAGAAGAATTATAGTCAATCCGCTTTTTCTTGTATCACCTTTTATTTTATCGTCATTGAGTTTGTTAAATTCTTTCATTCCTGATACTATTAATAATTCAATAATAAATCCGGCTGTGAGTGCAAGCCTTGGAACAAGAGTTAATCTTGATATAAGTTTCTGGCCTGGCTTTAGCGTACCACTCGTATTAAGTATCTTAACTTATATGGGGGGATATTATATTTATAAATATAGAAATTACCTACGTTTGCAAACGGAAGAGTTTGTGAAATATCTGAAACCTTCCTTGTTATATAGTTACACTATTGATTTTTTGAAAAATATTGCAGTTTTGCAAACCAGATTTTTACAAAGTGGATATTTGAGAAATTATGTAGTTATTATAATTTTATTTACTTTATTTATTACTTGCTTTCCTTTGTTTATACAGGGAGATTTTATTAACACTGTTGAAGGAATTTCCGAATACTTTTATAATATTGACTTCGTTTTTTATGAGTTTTTTATATATGTTATTGTCGTAATTGCTACGATAACTATTACATTGCTTAAGTCAAGAGTCTTTGCTGTTTTGCTTCTGGGGGTTATTGGATATGGTATTTCCATTATTTATTTGATATATGGAGCGCCTGATCTTGCATTAACACAATTTGCAATTGAAACTCTTACTATTATTATTTTCGTTCTCGTATTATTTAGGTTACCTAAAATTTCTCTCTACTCTCAAAAAAGAACTATCTTCAGAGATATAATAATAAGTTTATTTTCAGGTGCTGTTTTTGTAATGTTTATTTTTCTTGTATATAATATTGAGCCTGCAAAACTAATATCGGAATACTATGCTGAAAACAGCCTTTTGCTTGCTCAAGGCAAAAATATTGTAAATGTTATATTGGTTGATTTCAGAGCACTTGATACACTTGGAGAAGTAACCGTTTTAATTACTGCTTCTTTTGGCATTTTTGCATTGATGAAATTAGGTTCCAGTAGCAAAGCAAATAATAATTCTGGGCTGAGTAAAATCACAGACACGATTTCAAAAGACAATAATAATTTTGCAAATGAAACGCCCTATTTATCAATACTATTATCAACAGCAGCTAAATATATTACTCCATTACTTTTGATTTTCTCGTTCTTTTTATTATTTAGAGGTCATAATCAACCCGGAGGTGGTTTTGTTGGTGGATTGGTTGCTTCTTCGGTTTTTGCACTTATTGCTTTATCTGAAAATTCTCAAGCGTCAAGATTAAAACTTAAAATTTCTCCCGAGAGCATTATAGCACTCGGGTTTGTAACGATGATATTATCTGCTGTCATTCCAATGTTCTTTGGATATTCTTTTATGCAAGGTATCTGGATTGATTTTTATATACCCGTTATTCAGAAACTTGGTACACCATTTTTATTTGATGTCGGTATTTATTTTGTAATTAATGGAATTGTTTTGAAATCAATATATTCAATTATAGAAAACTAATGTTATTCTTTATTGTAATATTATCAGGTTTAATTTTTTCCGTTGGTTTGTATATGATTCTTCGGAGGAGCATCGTTAGATTAATTCTGGGATTTGCTCTCATTTCTAACGCAGTAAATTTGTTGATATTTATTTCCGGCAAACTAATTAAAGGTAAGCCACCAATTACTTCTGAAAATATCTCTTTGCTTAAGGAAACTCACGCAGACCCACTTCCACAAGCTTTGGTTCTTACTGCTATAGTTATTGGATTTGGATTGATTGCTTTCTCTATTATTTTAATAAAGAGAGCATATATAATTAATAAAACAGAAGATTTAGATGACTTAAATACAACAGATAAAATTGTTGTTAAAAACAATAAGTTAAAATGAACCCGGAATTTAATTTAAATATTAACTTTCTAATTGTCTTACCCGTACTAATTCCATTATCCACAGTATTATTACTGATTGTTTTCAGAAATTATTTAATATTGTCTCGTGTAATAAATTTAGTTGGTTCTTTCCTTATTATATTTATATCATCTTTATTATTTATTTTTGCTAATTCTAAAGGAACCTTGTTTTTTGCTTTTGGTAATTGGAGTGCCCCTGTTGGTATTGTTTTTGTTATGGATATGTTTAGTTCTGTTATGCTAACGATAGCATCATTTATGACTTTTTGTATTTCAATATACTTTTTATCAATGATAGATACGGAAAGAGAAAAATTTGGTTTTTATATTTTCTTTCAAATAATGATTGCCGGGGTAAACGGGATTTTTCTAACAGGTGATATTTTTAATTTATTTGTTTGGTTTGAATTAATGTTGATTTCCTCCTTTGTATTAATTGTTTTGGGTAATGAAAAATGCCAACTTGAAGGAGCAATAAAATATGTTGCATTAAATTTACTATCATCATTTATTCTTCTAATTGGAATTGGGTTGCTTTATGGTGTAACCGGGACATTGAATTTTGCGGATTTGAGTCAAAAAATTTTCCAGTTAATAAATCAACCTGATGAAAAGTTTAGTTTTATTAATAATAGAGCCCTTATAAATGCAATTTCAATGTTGTTTTTGGTTTCTTTTGGAATTAAAGCGGCAATTTTCCCTATGTTCTTCTGGTTACCAGCCTCATATCATACTCCCCCTATCGCAGTAACGGCAATTTTTTCCGCTTTACTTACTAAGACAGGTATTTATTCTTTGATAAGAATATTCACTATTATTTTTCACTTTGATTTAGATTTTACAAATACAATTATTTTAGTTTTAGCGGGTTTTACTATGGTTACTGGTGTCCTTGGAGCTTTTGCACAGAGTGATATAAGAAGAATACTTTCATTTCATATTATTAGTCAAATTGGTTATATACTTATGGGATTGGGTATTTATACAGAATATTCAGTTACCGGCTCTGTTTTCTTTATGATACATATAATTTTAACTAAAACTGTTTTATTTATGATTAGCGGTTTGGTTTATATTAAGTTTAACTCTTATTGTATAGATAATATTTCGGGTATTTATAAGAAAATGCCATTTATAAGTATTCTGTTTCTTCTTTCAGCTGGTTCTCTTGCAGGGATTCCTCCGCTTCCGGGGTTCTGGGCAAAGTTTATTATTATTAAGGCAGGTTTTGAAAGTCAAAATTATATTATCTCAATTGTTGCAATATTAGTAAGTTTATTAACACTTTTTTCTATGCTTAAGATCTGGAATATTTGTTTCTGGAAAGAAACTGAAGTTCATACGGAATTGGTTAAAAGTAATTTTATGAGTTTGAAATTTTCTATGGTATTCCCGGTTTTAATTATTATTTCTATGTTGTTAATTATGAGCATTTATCCTGAACTTTTTTACTATTATTCACAAAAAGCAGGAGAATATATTATGAACTATGATATTTACATTAAATTTATTTTTGGTAAATAAAATGTGGTTTTATAAATCCAGATGGAATTAATAAATAAAAATAAAATTAATCTGATTAAGCGAAAACTTTTTTACTACGCGGTTTATTCTTCTGTTCTGGCTCTTTTATGGATAATACTATCTTCTGAATTAACAATTTATAATTATTTATTTGGTTTTATTCTTTCATATCTTATTTTAATCTATGTCGGAGAACTTTCTTTTCCCATAAAAAAGGAAGAGAGAAAATCTTCTCTGATTATTGTTTTTTTTAAAGTTATTCTGACTATAATCAGAAGAATCTGGAAATCTTTTGTTCTAATTGTTTATTTTCTTTATGAGCTAATAAAAGCAAATATTATAGTCACAATTGAGATATTAACACCAAATTTCTATATGCAGCCTGCAGTTATTGCTTATCCTCTTGAATTGAAGACAGATTTTCAGATTTCAATTCTTACAAATTTCTTAACACTTACCCCTGGTAGTCTGACTTTAGATGTTTCTTCAGATAAGAAAACACTATTTATTCATTCAATGTATGTAAAGAATGCTGATGAGTTTATTAATGCAGTAAAAAACAAAATTGAAAAAAAAATACTTGATATATTTATTTAAATAGAATGATTGATTTAACACAAAATATTGTATTACCAATATTGTCTATATCGTTTATGATTGTTTTTGTTAGATTGATAATTGGACCATCGCTTCCGGATAGAGTAGTTGCTATGGATATGCTTGCTTCTATTATTATTAGCATAATTTTTAGTTATTCAATCATTGTCAATCCTGAATTACAAAGTTATTTTATTGATGTTTCTATGGTCATAGCCCTTATAGGTTTTCTGGGCACGGTTGGCTTTTCTTATTATTTTATTAGGAGGGAAGGTAATGACGACTGAAAATATTTCTTCTGTTTTTTTAATTGCTGGAAGTATATTTACATTAATTGCCGCTATCGGGATTATAAGGTTTCCGGATGTTTATATTAGAAAATCAGCATCTGCTAAATCCTCAGTGTTTGGAGTAACCTTAATCGCATTTGCTGTAATAACTTTGAATATGAATTTTATAATTGGAATTAAATTATTAGCAATTATTTTTTTGTTATTTCTTACTATACCTATTGGTGCGCAGGTTCTTGCGAAAGCTGCCCTGAAAATGAAAATAAAATTTTGGAATAAAACAAAAATAAACAACACAAAAGAATTTTAACATTCAAGTTAAAATTATTTTAGATAGAAGTAAATTAACTAATCTTCTAATAATTGTTTTACAACTTTCTCTGTTCCAGTTGATGCCTTTTCTTCTATAAAATATATATTAGGATAGAACCTGGAAAGATTTGGTTTTACCGGGTCAATAATATATTTAGGGGATTGTTCCGGCACATATTCAATTAGACCTGCTGCCGGATATACGACAAGAGATGAACCAATTACAATGAATATATCAGCTGTAGCACATATTTCAGCTGCTTCGGTAATTAAAGGTACTGGTTCCCCAAACCATACAATATGTGGTCTTAATTGTGAACCTTTTTCACATATATCTCCTTTTTTAATTTCTTCGTATCCAATTTCATAAACTAAATTTGGGTCTGCAGTGCTTCTGGCTTTTGTTAATTCCCCATGTAAATGTAAAATATTTTTTGATCCTGCACGCTCATGTAAATTATCAACATTTTGGGTTATTATTTGTACATCAAATTTTTTTTCGAGTTTTACAAGCGCTTTATGAGCAAGGTTGGGTTCCACCTCTTTTAATTGCTTTCTTCTCTTATTATAAAACTCGAGGACGAGTTCCATATTCTTTGCCCATCCGGAAGGAGAGGCTACCTCATAAATGTCGTATTCTTCCCATAATCCACCTGAATCGCGAAATGTCTTAATTCCACTTTCAGCACTGATACCTGCCCCTGTTAGAACAACGACTTTTTTTTTCATTTTAGTTTGGATTTCCTGATTTTATCAATAACTATCTTTTGTTAAAACAGTCTTTCCTTTAAATACTCGATAAATAAAGATTGTGTAAAAAATAACAAATGGCATTCCTATTAAAGCTATAATTAACATTGTGGTTAATGTTTTAGGTGTAGAAGACGCATTGTAAATATCCCAGCTATAATTTAGATCAATAAGAGATGGAACAAATTTGGGAAATAAACTAACTGCGGAAATTCCTATTAAGGTGAATATTGTCATTGAAGAAAATAAAAACGCTCTTTTATTATTTTTTGTTTTCAAATTTACTGGTATCATTATAATGGAAAATAAAAATAATATGAAAAGAAACCAGAATATAACACTTTTGGTAATACCTATAAAAAGAAATTTCGATACAAATAGAGTTGCTACCGTTGCTATTACATAAAGTATAATAAATGCTACCCAAAAGTTAACTGCAAGTCTTTCATATTTCTCCTGTAATTTTCCTTCTGTCTTATGCGTAAGATATATTGAAGCTTGCATAAGAAATATTACAAAAGTTAAAATTCCTATTAATATTGAATATGGGTTAAGTAATTCTATAAATGAACCAACAAATATTCTGTTTTCATTTAAAGGTAATCCTCTCAATATATTACCAAAAGCTACACCAAGTAATATTGGGGGTAAAAAACTACCAAACTCAAAGGAGAAATCCCAGAACTTTTTCCATTTAGCCGATTCTACTTTACCCCTGAACTCAAATGAAATAGCTCTAAAGAATAAAGCAAGTAACAATAAATATATAGCAAGGTAAAAAGCACTAAATACAGTTCCGTATACAAAAGGAAAAGCAGCAAATATAGAACCACCACCAGCAAGCAGCCATACTTCGTTTCCATCCCACACGGGACCTATGGAATTCATAAGAATCCTTTTTTCTTCTTCGGTTTTTGCTCCTATATGCAATATTCCAACCCCGAAATCAAAGCCATCCAATATTGCATATACCGAAAGAAGAACTGTGATTAAAATAAACCAAATTATATTTAAATCCATCTTTATAAAATTTTTGGTTTTTTATATTTTTTCTTTTAGTATTACTGGTGCGTGTTTTAATTCACGCATAAAAATAAATATATATACAAAAAGCATTACTAAATAAATAACACTGAAAAGAATTAAAGTAAGCCAGACCTGTTCAATAGGTACAATGTTTGAAAATGAGTCTTTAGTTCTTAAAATATTATATACTGTCCATGGTTGTCTCCCAACCTCAGCTGCGATCCATCCAAATTCTGATGCTATTACTGGTAAAGGTATAAATAGAAATAATATTCTTAAATATTTTTTCCCACTTAATAATTTTTTTCTAAATATCTGTAAAACTCCCCAGGCATTAATTGCTATAAACAACATTCCAAGTATAACCATATTATGATAGGAAACAAAAGGAAGCCACATAGGTGGTCTGTTTTCAGCTGGTATTTCTTCCATACCTTTTATTCTTGCGTTAAAATCACCAGACACCAGAAAGCTTAACAATCCGGGAATTGATATTTCTGCTTTAATCTGTGGAATAGAATCGCCCGTTAAAAGTCCAAATAATAATAACCTTGCGCCATTTGTTGAATGATATAATCCCTGAGTTGCTGCAAATTTTGATTGCTGATATTTAAATACATCTCTCGAATGTTCATGACCAGATGGAAAAAGTTGTAACAGGGAAAATATTAATCCCAAAATTAATCCTTTCTTTAATCCTTTTTCTGCAATGTTGATTGTTTGTTTATCATCATCGGGAATTTCAGTATCATTATTTTTATAATTTCTTTTTATCTTTAAGATAATATAAGCGCAACTTCCGGCAAGAACAAGCGAACCTGTGATAAATGAAGCAAGTATAACATGAATAAATCTATTTAATGTTGTTGGATTAAATACTGCTGCCCAAAAGTCAGTTAATACTGCCCGATATTGTGTAGGATCATATCCCTTTCCAGGAATTATATCTTTTATTATTTCACCGGTAGTTATATTTTGAATTGCAAAACCTGCCGGGGTTTGTTGCCATGAGTTTGCAACCAGTATCCAGAAAGCAGATATCATAGAACCAATCGTAACCATTAGGATAGAAAACCAATGTACACCTTTGGAAACTTTATTTCTACCAAATAGGTAAAGCCCAAGAAAGGTTGATTCAAGGAAAAATGCAAATACCGCTTCTGCAGCAAGTGGTGCTCCGAATATATCACCAACAAAAACTGAATATCTTGCCCAGTTTGTACCAAATTGTAATACCATTACTAACCCTGATGCCACACCAACAGCAAAAGTAACAGCTAAAATTTTTGCGAAAAATTTCCCGAGTTTTATATATTCATTATCATTCTTTTTCCAACCAATCCATTCAATGATTACAAGCATTAATGCTAAACCAATTGTTATAGGCGGGAAAATAAAATGAAATCCAACAGTTATTGCAAATTGTAATCTTGAAAGAAATTCTAATTCCATAATAGATGCTTATTTTAAGGTTGTAATAAAATACTTATATTTCAGAATTATTTCAATAAATTACTTACATAATACTATCTATAATATTCCTCTATATTATAATTTACATTAAAGGGCAGAGAATTTCTTCTCTGCCCTCTTTTTTAGAATCTGACAATAATTTACGTGCAATTAATTTCCTTTATAGCCATCAATATATTTTTCCGGATTTTCATTGAATTTTTTTATGCATCCTTTGCAGCAAAAATAATATTTTATTCCTTTGTAAACTGTAAATAGCTCTTTTTCTGCTTCATCACCCATAACCGGGCATAATAACTGTTCTTTTATGTAATTCATCGGTTCGGATTTAAATTTTTCAAGGCAATCATTACTACAGAACACATATTCATTTCCTAAGTAAGATAATTTTATCGGTTTATTTGTTATAGTTTCTTTTGAAACAACACATGTCAAAAGAGTGTCATTTTTTACTTTAGGAATATAAATTTCATCTTTACTACAACACCTTTCTCTTATATTGCCGGCAAGATTTTCATAGTCATTATTTATATTGTTAACTAATCGGAGAATTAATTCCTGAGTATTTATTCCAGAGGAATTTCCAATTCCCTCACATTTACNATTTCCACATTCACATACCATACACTTGCAATTCTCATTGTAGTTGATTGCACTGGATTGATGAATACATTTAGCGCAATCACAATTTTCGCACTTGCATTCATTTCCCTCTTTCATCTTACATGAATTACATGAGCAAATTCCTTCATTACATTTACAGTTTTCACAGTTACACACACTACAATTGCAGCTTTCACACTTGCATTCGATACATTTGCAATTTTCACATTTACAATTTGGGTCATCAATTACACTGCTATAACTGTTTAAATAGAAAATGAATAAGACTAAAATAATTAGACTTATTAAAAACTTTTTATTTGTTTTCATTTTATTTCAATTTTAATTTTATAAAAAAAATTTGTTTAAGTAAAAATTTTAAATAAATTTTTTTCTAAATTAAAAGATTCTTGACGAGTATATATATGGGTGGGAAATTTAAGTTTTGATAAGGTATTATTTCATTATATCTTTTGAAAACTTGTATGATGCTTGTAATATTTTCAGAAACTTTTGTTATTTCATTTTGTTTATTATTTGAAATAAGAACAACAAATGAATTTTTTTCAAGAGGTTCTTCACTGGATATACAGCATTTACAACTAATGTTTTCTGTTTCCAAATTTGAATTTTCACAGCATGATTTTTGTGAGCATTTACATGAATTATGAACTTTAATAGTATCTTGATAAGTGTTTTCTGAGAATAGATTATTTTGAAATGTTAAAAATATTAATAGTAATGCTAAAAATAAGCTCTTTCTTATTCTTCTTAACCCTTTTTTAAAAATAACCATAATCATAAAATATAATACCAAAAATTTATTTTTAAAGTTCCTTTTTTATGAAAATTTTGTAATTTGAAAATAATACAATTAAAAACCAAAATCTATTTATAATGAATATTACTTTACGTCAGATTAAAAAGAGTGATTCAAAACAACTATTAAAACTAATTACTGAGCTTGCTAAATTTGAAAAATTAAAACCGCCATCTTTATCTGCTCAGAGGAGGTTAATCAATGATATTTTCAGGAAAAATTCTAATCTTAAAGTTTTAGTTGCAGAAAATCAGAAAGGGTTGATCGCGTATGCATTTTATTTCTTTACTTATTCTACTTTTCTTGCTCGGCCTACATTGTATCTTGAGGATATTTATATTTCCTCAGAGTACCAGAAATGTGGTATAGGTTCCTGTATTTTCAAAGAATTATTAAAAATTGCGAGGAAATATAAATGTGGAAGGATTGAATTTATTGTACTTAAATGGAATAAAAACGCTTTAAAATTTTATAAAAAATTTAATGCAAAGGAGTTAAAAGACTGGAAATTTTTCAGGATTAAAATATAAATTTTTATATATTTAAAAGGGGTTAATATTAAATATAGTATAATTGTAAATTTCATAGTTTTAATACTATGCTCATATATCATTTTATTTGATATTTTTTAAATAATATGTAAATAATTCTGGCACAGAAATTGTAATTTATTATGCGAAGGAGATAAAAAATGAAAAAAATGAACTTAAAAAATATAAACATACTAACAACAATAGCACTACTGCTTATAGCAGGACTTACCTATGGTCAATATGTGGAGAGCTTTGAAGGACAATTCGTTCCTCCGGGCTGGTCCTCAGCCGGATGGATAAAAACCAATGGAAAAGCAAAAACAGGAAAATACTCAGCACTTTCAAAAGAAAATAATGTAAAAAAGACTGAGAATTTCCTCCAGATTAATAGTATATCAATAACATCAACTACATCCTTCAGTTTTTATCATACAGCAC